>Ga0307512_10001337_pt1 | contig 35157 bp, 34 predicted proteins | sample 14_EM_MG_FD_200267 | JGI IMG/M metagenome (GOLD analysis project Ga0307512, IMG submission 200267) | Populus trichocarpa ectomycorrhiza microbial communities from riparian zone in the Pacific Northwest, United States - 14_EM | ecosystem: Host-associated > Plants > Roots > Unclassified | place... | reverse complement strand
GGACTCCCACAGGTTGTTATTACTGGAACGCAGATGGAGGTTGTGGAGGCAGGCGAGCTGTATGCTGACCACCATCGAGATGGAGATATGGGTGTGGAAGTGATGTAACTTATTGGAAATTTATACATACAATGTAACTAGTTGGAAATTGATAAGTACTCACCCACTTGGACCAGTCCAGACTGAGCCGGTCCAGTCCAAGACTGCCAGTTTGCGGTCCAGTCGAGTCTGGCCATCCTGTTGGACTGGACTGAACTGAGCCCTAGCTCAGACTGGGATCGTCCGGACTGGTGGAATCATTGATTGCCTTCCTGCTCATTGCCCTCCTCGTATTCCTCAACCTCTTCCTCCTCAGTGAACCCTTCCTCCTCGAGAACCTTCTCATCCTCAGTATCCCCGCAGGCATCTCCTTCTGTATTGGCTCGACGCCGTTTTGGATTGTGACTTGTCTCAGGTGGAGCTCATCTTGTGTTTCGTTCGAGATTGAAAGTACCTGATGGCACAGCGGAAGGTCCAGAACATATGCACTGTGCACCACCATCTCGGCCATGGCAATGAAGTGTGTACTCGTCTTTTGCTTTGCAGTCAGCTTTTGCTATGAAACACTTGCAACGAACAGTCGTGCAGTTGCCTTAACACCAACAACGTACTTGGATGAGCTCAGGAGGTGACTGAAGACGAGCAGCTTCTCGAAGAGTAAGTTCTCGATTGCTACCCTTTTTCAATGTCGGAATTTGATGTGGGATGGTAGATGTAAGGCGGTCCATATTTTTAGTACGATAGAATGCGTGGAATGTACTCAGTTGCGCCGTGGAGAATGTACTTAATTGCGCTGCGCTGAACGTACATGATTGATGAATGTACCCTATTGCGCTGCGTTGAACATACGCGATGGATGAATGTGCTCAATTGCGCTGCACTGAACGTACAGGATTGATGAATGTACCCAATTGCGCTGAATTCAACGTATGCGGTTGATGAATGTACCCAATTGCACTGCGCTGAACGTACGCTGTTGCGCTGATTGAATACAGCTGGATAGAGCTTGTTGAGTGCACGTACATGCCAGTGCATACACATACATACGTGCAGAGCAGAGTATTTGTAATTTTTGACTCACTCTGCGAACGAACTAGTCAGTTCACGGAGGTGGGGTACGGACTTCGTGAATGAACGGTTCGTTCACGGAAGGTGAGCCTCCGTGAACTGACTATGCACTCCGCGGAGGAACCGCCTCCGTGAATGGACTAGAACACTTTATATCGTCGGAAGTGTGAGGTGCCACAGCACTTTTCGGATGAACATGGGTTGGTGGACTGTTCTAGTCCAGTCACGGAGGATGTCCCTCCGCGGAGAGACCAGTCCATTTACGGAGTCCCACCCTCAGTGACTGGACTGGTTCATTCGCGGAGTGTACCCCTGCACCCAACCTCCGTGACTGGACTGGTTCATTCACGGAGCATACATACAAAGTGCTAATTACACTCAATGTCGTGTTGCAACTACAATTACACTATGCTCCATATCCTGACTTGAAACCAGCTCTTCTCCCTCGATGCCTTCTTCCTCTACATTGTCCTCGTCCTGCTCCTCACACACAATCTGGTACACCTCGAGGCCCTCTCCTTCCTCAATATCTAGTACTCTCAAATGACTTTCGTCATTTTCCTCTGCGCCATTGCAAAACAATACGAGCCACTTTCAGGCTCTTTCAGGCTTTGTTTTGTTTTGTTTTAATCATACTGTATTCACTCAACTTAGAGTATGACAGACCCCTAAACGCCTCCGCCTCCGGGCTGGCCGGCTAGATGGCGGAGCTCCACTCCTACTACCCGTCGTCCCGTCTTTGACCAAGCAAAAGCACATCTAACGAGAGAGTCCATGAGATACGATACAAAGGAAACAACATCCCAACAGAAACGAGAGACCGCCAGCTCTTACTCCTCCATTTGCCTGGGCAGGAACTTTACAATGTCAGTGGCCGTCAGGAAGTCCATCACCGCCTTATCACACTTTTCCATGGAGAACAGCTCAGAGATCTGCACGTGTTGGCATCTGCCCGCTCTCCACCCCGTTGCTTTCCCCATCTCTTTCCAGAGCGTTCTTTGCTGGCCGGTCCATCAGCTGCAGTGGCGGAAGAGGTGTTTCCGTGTCTGGGCCGTTCTGCCTCCAGCTCTTTCAGGTTTTCACCTGCACGAAAGCAAATCCTGATGGTGTCAGGACTCAGACAGGAGCCAACTTTGAAAGTATGGCAATCTTTCAGGCTTTCCGCCGGCTTTCGCTGCATATTTACTTTCGCGCAGATACACTTTCATGCATTCATTCATGGCCTGGGGAATTGTCTCTATACTCACAATGGGTGGTGATGGTCGCAGTGGGAGGGTGCAAAAGACTAGCTGCATCACTGCAAAGGACCACTTCAACAAACCAGCAGCGTCTCTTCTATTGACCAGCTGAATCTAGTGCGAAGGAGGTTTTGCAGCGAAAGAGGTTTTGCAGCGAAAGAGTCACTGCAGCGAAATGACCACCGCAGCGAAAGAGGCAAAAAGAAGTGAACATCTCCAAGTCTGAAAGGGCGCGAAAGAGGATTCGCTGCGAAAGTGTGTGGAAAGCAGCCAAAAGCCCGAAAGCACGTGGTACTTTTAGGGACTTTCAAAGTACGGCGGAGTTTCGCAATGTGTGCTAAATGCACGTAGTTGCTTTATGTTAAATGCAATTGCATTACGTAAATTCAGCTAGATAGGACCAACTAAGTGCCCATACATGCGTGGGCATATGTGTGCAAAGTATTCACCGAGTGTATACTCGGTGAATGGAGCAGTCCATTCACGGAGGTGGGGTGCAGGGGTATACTCCGCGAATGAACCAGTCCAGTCACTGAGGGTGGGACTCCGTGAATGAACCGGTCTCTCCGCGGAGGGACATCCTCCGTGACTGGACTAGAACATATGATAGCCACTGCACTGGAAAATTGAGGTGACAAATCTGAGGTCTCTCGGGGATACAAATCAATCGGAAGCGTCCAGATTTACCATAATTTGAGCGAATAAGGATTGTCACTAACCTGTTCTTTACCGCCGAATAGGGGGGCTCAATAAACCAAGAAGCACCGTGAAACTCAATGGCTAATTTTTGCGACCATGCATCTGCTCCAGAGTGCACTCCGACAGTGTTTGCTAGGTGCATTCACCATCCAAGCTTCTTGAACGTTGATGTATATGTCAAGAGTGCATATCAGCAGTGTTGTCAACCGTCCCGTCCGTCCTGAGCCAGGACGGAACGGCGCCGTCTTTTTGAGGCCGGACGGGGACGGACGGAAAGGACGGCCGTCGACGGAGAAGTCTTAGCGCACATAATAAAAATTATACGAAAATCATTTCAATTACTATTCTGACCGTGATGCAAGATCTATGAGCATCTACTCCGTCAATACTATGTCTGACTCTGTTTCTCCAAAGATTACGCCCTCTGCACCCAGGATTTCATACATTCCGAAGCCTGTATAGCAATATTGGGCTCGATTTGGTCTCGCCTAAAGATAAACAGTAACCGCCTGATGACGGTGGATGACGGCCGACATTCCGTCCGTCTTGAGTAAGGACGGGACGGTTGACAACACTGTATAATATCAGGCCGATACCGAAAACTTCTATGTGTGCGATGTCGATGCTCGTAAGTAGCTAAAGTCACCAAAAAGCTTTTAGCAAGGTTTCTATCGCCTGAAGAAATTCGAGCCATAAAACTTAACTTATGTGCCAGCGGTCAATTCCCTCTCCAGTAAACTGATCGGCCTTTTCCGTGACAGCGCCGAATCTGGTCACTTCGGAGCCCTCAAGACAGCCGAGCTCGTATCATGGGACTTCTATTGCCCTGCGATGGAGATAGAGATATGGCTGTACATCGGAGGTTGCTAGTTATGCCACCGGATTAAGGTACCGCACCACACCTGCTATGCACTCAATATGCGCCTACAATCGCCGTTTCGACCCTGGGAGGGCTCACCATCAATTTCGTTATCAATCTGACTGAATCAACGGTATCTGGATACAACGGGATCCAGTGATGGCAATGATCCGGACTGAGTCGGTCCTGAGACTTGGACTGGACCATGTAGTACAGTCCAAGATAATGGACTAGACTGAACTGTGGACTGGTAGTCCGGCTGGGTCCAAAAGTCGGGTGAGATTTCCAGAAGTAACCTCCCAGTTACATATCCTGTGGCGAGTGACTCAGGGTGGCGGGTGGCAAGCATCAATGTTTTCTCTCATAATTCTCTGTACATAAATCGAGCCTTTCTCCTTCTCTCCGTCTCTTCACCATATCATAGAATATACACACGGTTCTCCCCTAAGTACTATAGCAACACTCCCGATCCGGTAACACCGAGTGTGTTACTTTGGATGCTTCTTTGACTTGATTGATCTTCTCGAGGCCAGACGGCCCGTATATATGCAGACTTGTCGCTCATATTCACAGCCATATTCATTCCATATCTATCTCCGTTTGCTCATCCGTTTGCACTGATATGAGCCGCTCTGCACTGATACGAGCCGCACTCCTGAGGCATATCATCATACACCAACTGCATGTCAAACGGACCTCAGCTGTGAGGCTCACTATGCAGGTACACATGCAACAGAGTGTTTACCGAGTGTTGCCGAGTGATGCAAAGTGATGCCAAGTGATCTCCGAGTCTCATCTGTCAGATTCCCGCCTTCCTGGACCTTCCGCTGTCTATATCCACTCAACGATAAACTAATCCCCACTCGGACACTTTCATATAGTAACGTATGTGTTGACTAGGCCCGGTGGCTTCCTTAGCGTTCGGTGCTGGCAGACTCGAGCATGAGGCCAGTGACTTGCGGCCCCGTGGGCCTTGCCTGCCTCCACCGGTCTCACCTGCCTCCATCAACCTCGCCTGCCTTCATCGGCTTCGCTTTCCCCCATGCGGAGCAGGAGGCCTAGCCTCGGCACTGGTACTCGGCTTCCGACTCCAGCTTTGGCAGTTGGCATGGAGTTTTCATTTTCTCTCTATGGCATATAAGTTTACTGCTTTCCTTTCTTGTATGGATAGATAATGCAGCTTCTTCTTTCTTTCTCTATTGCTCTCAAAATTATGTCCCTTGAACGTCTTATACCACCATCAAAATCTCGTGTACGATTATCTGGTCCAGTACAGGGATGTCAACCGTCCCGTCGGACGGCCGGGGACGGAGGGCCGTCCGAGATTTGCTCAGGACGGACGGGACGGCGCCAAGGCCGTCCGTCGCGTCCTTACTCCACAATGACGGCATGACGGCCGGGGACTTGCCGGGGACGGTGACTTTGCCGTCCCCGGCAGTCATCCACCGTCCCTGGCCGACATCGGGCAGTTACAGTATGAATTTAGATGATATCGAAAATAGCCCTGAGAGCGCGCGGTAAGAGATATAAATGGACCCATGCCAGGGGTGCTGTGACACTTGTATCGAACTACAGTGCTATAGCATGAGTAGGTGCGAATTATATGTATATAAAGGTTGAAGATACACCCACTCATCCAGACTTGTCTTTAACAACCATCCATTCTTCGATACTCTGAGTACAACAATGGACAATCTACCCGATGCTCCACCTCTGACTCCCATTTCTTCTATGCTTGCTGGCGTTCATCCAGATGAAGTCGATGACCCACAGTTTTCAGATTGTTCCATTCGTACCATACCAGACTCTGTTGCTCCAAAGATTAACCCCTGCTCCACCCATGATTTCAGGCACCGCATCTATTTATATCTCTTACAACGCGCTCTCAGAGCTATTTTCAATTTCATCTAAATATATTTTGTAACCGCCCGTTGTCGGCCGGGGACGGTGGATGACAGCCGGGGACGGTGACTTCACCGTCCCCGTCCACATTCAAAAAGACGGCACCGTCTCCGTCTGGCCCAAGGACGGACGGCGGCAAGCAGTCCGTCCCCGTCCTTAGTGATCCCGGACGGACGGGACGGTTGATTTCACTAGTCCAGTACGACTAAGTCAGTCCAAGCCCAGTCCGGCACCTTGACTAGGCTGGGCTGCGCCACATCCGGGTATGGACGGGACTGGTCCTAGGCCATGTACCGGCTCCCTCCACTCAGTCCAGACCGGGCTTATTGCCAGAACTGACGGGATCTTGGTAATTGTCAACCGTTTCACTCAGATAGCGAGCTAACTCTCCTGGCGCACGATTATCAATTCAGCAGAGTTGGCACGGATGAGATCTGCAAACGAGGTGTTCCTGACAATATCATCACTGACCCCTGGAGAGAGTTCACCAGTCTGTTTTGAGATTGAGTTTGATCGCACTTGAACATTAATCACCGACTCTCGACAACCATCTAACCGTAAGATGACGGTTACACCGAACAGCAAAACCAAACGATGGAGCATTTGCTCTGAGCCCTGTGCAACTACGAACAGGATAATTGGGTTGATCTGCTACCGCTGGTAGAGTTCCCATACAGTAACTCCATTCACCAATTGACGCGAATGACTTCTTTCTGGGCAAATTACAACTACCATTCCACGATGCAATTCAAGCAGCCGATGGCTGAGCCACCTGATTTCAGATCACATGTACAGGGAAACACTTATGCTAGGATTGAGATACATAGTAGGACCCTCAATCTCGACAGTTGCAGATGGTTCGGTTCTTGCATACGGCGGCGCTGCCGTCTCCACTACTCGTACAGTTACATGTGTGAAATATTAGTCGACATTTGTGGCTACTGGATATGTTGCATACATACTAGGATCGTCTGTTACGACTTTGTATGACCTCAGCAGCCTCAACGCCCTGGAGTGACTAGTCTTTCGGGGCCCGACATCGCCGTCACGGCCCGGCCCTGACTTTGGTGGACTGATCAGTCCGAGGTAGGTGTCTGCTGCCCTGGGGCTCTATCTAGTTGCCTAAAAGGGACTGGTGTCTGCTGGAATTGGTATCCGGTGATGGTGGTAGTGTTTGTACCAAATACGGAGCTTCAAATTAGCTGCGGGGGTGCCGCGACGGAGTGAAACTGATGGCAGTGGGCCTTAAGCGAGCAGTTTTTGGAGTTGCAATGCCGGTGGAGGACTACCGTACGGAAAATAGTATAAAATAATATGATTTCTTCCGGTTTTAAGAGTTGAAATTTGTATGTGACTGAGTATAGAGGGCCAGGTACGTAATTTGTCCAAGAACCATTTGCGCTGGTTCCAAACAGTCTTATATTCTCTGCCCCCCAATATGATAGTCTAGTACCAGGCAGAGTGTTGACTAGACTGGATGGAAGATGGAGATGTCTGTACGAGCATATGGCTTTTATGAAGATACGGGCTTGTATCAAGATAATATATGAAAGGTTATCGCTAATTTAGTATGTATGCATATGCATATAGAAGATCGTACATATACGGCCCTCTGGGTCCCGGCTGGATAGACACAATCATGTTTCGCTATCATCATATTGATAGGAAATATTGTGTATGAAGTTCAAGTAGTACCTGCACGGGACCTCCATAACAACCTAACCGGAATTCTACCCATCACAGCAGCAAGAGGGTTCCAAATTTTTCGATGTAAGGATCAACTCGCTCACATCCTTGTTCCTTACAGTTTGGGTTGAACATCATACCGTGTCACTCACCGATGAACTCCTATTGTTTGATTGCATGTGTACCTGCAGCGTGAGCCTGAGATCCGTTTGATATGCAGTTGGTGTATGAGGATATGCCTCAGGAGAGCGGCTCATATCAGTGCAAACGGACATGCAAACGGGTATAGATATGGAGACGAATATGGATATGGATATATAGGAGTCAAGTCGATATTTATAGGGGCCTTCGGCCCTCGAGCCAAGTCAATGAACTAGTGTTACAAGTATCCAAAGCAACATGTTACATATATACTCGGATGGTCTGCTACGACTTTGTGCATAAGTGGGTGTTAAATGTAGTTCTACAGAAGCTTGATTGCGTCTATCCAATCAAGGCCCAGAAGTATGATGGAAGGGAAGTGCTAGTGGACTCGCTCTTCCCTTCGTATGTGCTTTTCTTATTTTCTCATATACAAAACCATTCCCACGCTAGAACCGTCACAAAATCAGACCAGAAGGAAAACAGTAAACGACACGTAAAACAGAGGTGCCGCCTGGGGGGAGCGGAGGCCGCCGCTGTGGCTGCTGCTCCACCTGGACTCTCCCAACTGCGGTGGCAGCCCCCAAATGATGTGGAGGGGGTGTTTTGCGGAGTGTTCTCGGAAGTTTTGGAACCGGCGGGCCATTTGGAAGACTTCTTCGGGGTGGAAGTCGATATAGGCTTGGTACGCGTTTGATGACCATCGGCCGAGTAGTTGGATTTCGTTATCGGCCAGCCCCGCTACCTTGGCTGAGGTTGCTGATCGTCTTCGGAACGAGGGTCCTGAATTTGTTCCCTTGACTCCCCCCTGTCCCAGGAGTTCCTGCCGGTGTTGGACTAGGTATTGTTGTGTGAATGCTTTGCTCCCATGGCCATCTCCTGGGGGGCGGGCGAAGAAAGGGGCGAGTGGGGTCCCGCTTGGACAGAGTTCGTAATGGTGCCGCACGACCGTGACTGAGCAGGCGGCGTCTTTGGATGCCGACAGTGTGGTCATGACTCCTTTGCAGAATGGGTCCCTTTTCGAGCTTGGCAGTGTGAGTAGTAGCCGGTCCTCCTCGACTTGGCAAGATTTTCAGGTGAGGTTCCATTCTGCAAATTCCGTGTGGCCGTAGATTAGGTCGTTCGCTGTGCATGTTATTTTGCCTTCCTTCAGGAATCAGAGATGTGCAACGCAGAAGGCACCGTAGTGGTTCCCATCACGGGGGTTGTTTGCGACTAGCAGTCAGAGAAAATGGATGAGATGGCTAGCTGTGATTGGATGATGCTCCTTCTTGTTCGGTTCGCCGTGGAATCGGTTGAGTCCTCTGACGATGCGCAGCAGGCGATGGTTTCCAAATGGCTTGGTGCTGAACCCGAGGTCCTGTGGAGTGACTGTAGGCCTGTGAGGTAGCTTTTGATGGTCTTCGTGCACAGGCCGCATAGACTGAGTTTCCCAGTCTACAGTGCGAGCAGTTGCTCCGACACTGGGACCGGCGTGACTCCATGTTCTGTGCAGAAGTGGACAAAGTCGATTCTTGGCGTGGGGTGTATTCATCTGCTCTGGGAGCTGAGTCCCCAGCAGAGATATCGTGCGGCCTGGGGGGGGGAGGTTGTAATCCTCGTCCAAGGTGTCTGTTGCGTCGTTTGCGATTGTTTCTAATGTATATTTGGGCAGAGGTTAGCAATTTTCTCTGTGTCCCATCGTGAGAGTGCGTCTGCAAGAGGATTTCCTTCGGTCAGGATCCACACGCAGTGTAGCTGGATATCATGGAGTGCTATGTGCATGGCTATTTGCCACAGCAGGCTGATTACCTGACGTTTGTTGCTCCCTTGTGCAAGTGCTTCCACGACTGCCACGGTGTCGCAGGGCAGTTTGATCCTACAGGCTCTGGACTCGGTTGTGTAGGTGTGCAGTGCATGTTGCACTGCCTACATTTCTTTAAAGTTGGTATGTTTGGCTTTATGCCGCTGTGGGACCGTGGTACTGAAGAGCCGGGATGGTGGGTGTATGCGAGACAGTGTTTCGCCTGTTCTCACAAAACAGCCCCTGATCCTGTTCTGTCCAGATGCGTCAGTCCACAGCCGTAACATTTGCTGTAGGTGGTGTAGGAGTCAGATTCCGTTCGATTCTGAGAGGAACATCTGCCTCCAGGAGAGGTCCTTCTGGATCTACGATGAGACTCGAATGTGATGAGTTCGCGATGTCGCCGTCAGGGCGTCATTGAGTCGACGAAGGAAGGGGCGGCTGGCTGGCACCACTTTCAAGGCAAATAAAAAGAGGCCCACGGTGGTTTAAAAGCTTCTGAGTGTGAGTGAGTACACTTCGAGTGTGGAGTTGACCAGTGCCATTGCTTTCTGGCACTTTACATGCGGCAGGCGTGCCTCCATTGTTTCTGTGTCGAGTTCTATGCCAAGAAATCTGATGCAGTGTCCCTCTTCGATCTTTGCTTCCTGAACTCAGAATCCCAGGCCGCAGCAGATCTGACTCAAGTCTCCTTTGTACCTGTCTGGTGCGACTGATGCTGCGGAGCGTGGGAAGATGGCGAGGAAGTCGTCAAGGTAGGGGAGTGTATATTCCAAACCCCATTGGGTTTGGAGGATGCATTCCAAGGCGGATGTGAAGAAGTCGAAGATGGCTGGCAATCTGCGGCTGCCTAATGGGAGGAACTGGTTGCCCAACCATGTTCCCCTCCAGCCGAATCCTAGTAGCCACCAGTCATCGGGGTGCACCGTGATGTGGGGAAATGAGTTTCTGAGGTCTCAGTTGCCCAAAAGTGCTCTGGGCTCATTGGCCCGTATAGTGGTTAAGGCGTGGTCGAATCGTATTGATGCGAGTGTCCCCCATGCTTGGGGTATAACGTCGTTGACTTAGTGCCTGCTTGGTCATGATAGGTGGTGGATTCTCCTCCAGGTGCCCACTTGCTTCGGTGCAATTCCAAGTGTTGATGCTATGTGTTTCGCTGGCACGGTTGTGAGTCTGAGGATTTGCCTACTGGACACCCAATTTTCCATGACTTTCATGATTGAGGAGGGGTCTTTGAGGGCAGATGGAAGGTTTTCCCCGAGGATGAATTGCGGTGGGCATGTCTAGCCGATGAATGGTGCATAGCGGATTATGTCTCTGAGCATGTTTCACAGGCTCGGGTTTGGATGGTTCTGTTTCCAATGATCCATCCTGTTTCGCGTAGAGGTCCGCGGTTTCTCACATTTGGTTGCTAGGTGTCTGTCAGTGTGAACGGAAACTCGAGTTGAGTACTCCGGAGCCGTGGGCGAGTTGCCCCTTTGTCCATCGGGGGCCCTACAGGTCCCTGCGGCTGCTGGGATATGCGCTGGCTTACTGGTCCGCCTTGTTTTTGGCAGCACTGTCGGGCGGGATGGGGTCACTCGCATATTGTGCAGGGGTGAGTGTAGCGGCAGGTTGGGTCGGTACAGCTGTCTTTGTTGTAGCTGTTGCAGATCTTGCTACTGGAGCTGCTGCGGTTGGCTGGGACATGTGGGGTCCCGGCTGTGTGTCCAAGTTTCGTGGGGCACCTATTATCGGTGCGCATACGTGGCAATAGGTGGGCAGTCTCGAGACCGGGGACGGGGGTACCCCAGCCCGATGGTTCCTATCTGCCTTGGCATATTCTCTTTTGGTGGAATACAATGTGGAATTTTCATACACTGTGCCATGTGGGGGTGCGGAGGTATTCATCGAGTGTATGTACATATGTCATGTCATGATGGCGATGGCAAGTGGGAGCTGTTGCTATGGCGGTGCAAATGTGCATATGACTACGCCATAGACCATGAATGGGCGTATCAGGTGGGATATTGATTCGTATTCATTGAGGTCGACGTCTTTCCAGGTTGTGGAGTAGTTGTCCCTGGCTTCTCCCGTGCCAAACGAGTAAAATTGTGGGAGATTCTCTTTGTAGGTGAACGAAGCTTCAAGCTTCAGGAGGTTGCGGCTTGGAATTTGATTGTCTATATGGACTGCACGACTGCTGTGTCCAACGCCTGGCATATCTCTTAGACTGTTGGAAGCATGGGGTCATTACTTGGTAGTTCGGCTATCGAGACAGCTTTTGGCTGTCATGCCTTGTGTGCTCGGGATTGCTGTGCGGCCTAGTCGGCGCTAGGCTTTGACGGCCGCAGTGAAGGATCGCAGTACGACATTGATGTCGACACCAGGTGTCCTCTGACTGCTCATGGCTGACTGTGCGCTCAGCGCGGGCGTTCCGTTTTGCTTGTAGTGGATAGTGTGCTGGGTGTTGGGCGGGGTTGCCAGGTTGTCTCCTAGCGTCTGTTGGGATGCTCAGGTGGTGTTGTGTCAGCGGGTGCTGCTACGGTGCTGGTGACCGGTGTTGCTGCTGCTGCTGCCTTGGTCCCAGGCCTGGCTTCCATTGCTTGACTGGCTGCCGGTGACGTTGGAGTTTGACCACATTGTTTGCGTTTTTGGATCGGGGGGGGCATTACAGCGGTCCGGGAGAAGTGCTTGTATTAGAGAGAGAGGTGGAGAAGATGCTGTGTGTTTGTTTTTTGAAGCTGGATGTGCTGCTTTGCCTCAACAACTGCCGCTCCGCTCCTGTTTATATACCTATTTTCCTTAGCTCCTGTCCTCCTGACTTCTCTCCTGTCCCTCAGCTTCTGGCGCAAACACTTTAAACTCCGGCTGTGGCCCGGGCGTGAGCTTTGGCGGAGCCCAGGCTCTGGCGCCTGATCCGACTCTTGATTGTGCTCGTGCTTTGCTCCGGCCCAGGCCCAAGTTCATGGTCAAGTTTAAACTTTTAGCTCAGGCTCAAAGTTTTGGTCACCATCTTCCGTCCGTTCTGTCGCACAAATTGGTCGCCCTAGCCAGCTGATGGCCATTGCTGCTCACCCTTGCCACCCAATAGCCACTGCTGCTCGCACCTGCTTGCCGTTGGTCAATCCCCACCCACCAAATCCCTTCCAATAGCCCTCAGTCAAGCTGGACCATAATACATTACGCCGCAATACAGTTGGAGACTCCTAGTATCAATGCATTTTATGCCCCATTTGTAGGGTCGAATCACACCAGTAAAAAGTCCGAAAATTAAAAGGGCTCCGTCATGATGTTCTCTGAAGTATCTTCCCCAACCTAACAGGGCGCAAATATTTTCCTAGTTGTGCCTGGGATGTCATTAAATTTTAAAAATTCGAGTTACTTATGGAGTCCCAGACAAATGTCGCCAAACAAAATTAGTGTACCAGGCAGATATACATTACATTTTAGGTAAAATCGAGTGATTGTGAGTGATTATTGCTCGATTTGGTAATGCAGAAGCGCAACTTCACACGCTTGAATTAGCGCTTGGCATTCAATATTTCACTAAGGGTCTAATTTCTTATAATAAATTTCTGTTTTAGGCAATTTTGTTCGTTCAAATGAATGTGGTGACCCAGCTATATGTGTCCCAAACTATATCGGATACAGCATCGCGTGCGGACGCCTATCGTTGATGCGGCAGATGGGGCATTAGTGGGGTGCAAGGCTAGCGTTGGGATGACCCCTGACATGATACAAAGGTGGGGGCGGAAACCAAAATTTGACGACAACTCAAGCAACACTGGTCAAGCCTCTTCAAACTTATTGCCCAGGACATTGAAGGCTAGTCTCGTTGCTTACATCTAAAACCTTAGGACTTGAATCACAACGCGGTATGCTATGTGAGCTTTGTTGAGATCAATCGAGTACGAATAGAGATATTGAATTGACTATCGTACAAAAGTAATTGTCTAAAGAACAAAGAGAGAGAGAGACAGACAAATATATAGGAAAGGAGAGGGCATACTCCGCGGAGCCGAGTATCACATCCGGAGACCGATGCCGAGCATCACCTCTGGGGATAGACCTCCTCCTTGGTATTGGAGTGGGTGGCGGTCCATGGGGGCTGTAAGCGACTAGTCTCATGCCCGCAGCCTTAGGCCTTTAGGGGCTGTAAGCCCCTGAACGCCAACCGTTGGGCCAAATCTCGTGCCAACAAGCTTCTGGCGGTAACTGATTTGGGATCTTATTGAAGCAGAGTGAACTAACAGAAGGCATGATTAGTTCAAAAGCGCCAAGACGACATAAGTACTGGACGGCGGAAATGTATCCATCAATTATATCAGGGAAAAGCTATGTCATAAATGATTGAGCATTACCCAGCTCAATTGCATGACGTAAACACTATATGCATAACCACTTTAACACCATCGTTTCATTATTTGCCCGTTTGCTTGTTCATTTGTAATCATATTGAATTCAGCCGCCTGCGGCCACGGCATACTATCTTCCTAACCAATCCCCATCACTCCAATGAAATCGCAAATGCAAAAACAAAGTAAAGTCGTGACTACCTAACCACTACCCCATCCCCTAATTATTTCCCCTCTAACGCTTCCATGAAAACACAACCTAATTAACTCACAAACTCAGCGAGGAGGAATTGTTTGTTCTTCTTGGTCATCTTGGTCTAATTCATTCTGTTGGATCGGAAACAGCTCAATCGATGGTTCCTGGATAATTGTCCGAATTCTCCGCCTGCTCGTGTCATAAGGCATCATTGGTGTAGGAATATCCTGTCGGAAGAATGTGTTCCTCACAAATACAGTCGCTTGTGCGACACCATGGTTAAAATATTGCATGACAGAACAGCCGAATACTTGGTCCAGTTCCTCCAGTGTCCGCCCTCGGGTTTCGGGAACGAAACTATGGAATGTTAGCGTAGCTATCATTATATTGGGAGGGTATTTTGGGCCATACAACAGGACTAAAAAGAAGCCTATAATATTCCAAGCCATGTACCAAAAGAAACCATTTCTAGGGCCCCACGTATCCGCTATCAGTGGCCACGTAAATGACACAACAAAATTCAGAGTCCAGTTGATTGAAACAGCAACTGCCATAGCTCTTTCACGCAGATATAGCGCGTGGCATTCCGCGGAGTAAGAAAAAGGGACAGGCCCTTCCCCAAAAGAGTAAAATGCTGTGAACAGATACTGGGATTAAAAGCTGACATTAACACAATTTCGAAGTTTTCTTTCACGTATCGAATGAAGCAGCGCTGGGCCAGCTTACCATGCCTGATAAAACGAGCCCAGTATTAGCTTCTGTTGAGTTTTTCTTCGGAGATGCCATGCCAATCCAGAACATGAAGGCAGCCATAAAGGGAAATGTCACTAGGAGCAGGAACCTAGTGTCAATGAGTATACGCAGGAACAAATTGCGCAGAAAGAGCTCTCCTAACCTTCTGCCTTTCGTGTCGATCCACCTGAAAGCAGGAAGAGCAAAAACCACGTTGATCACCCCGATTCCGATAGACCCTGCAAGGGCATGCAGGTTGGTATTGGTAACTAAGTGCAGCTTGGCTTCAACACTCTGCTGGGTTCCATTTTTTTGCGGCTGATTTGCGGAGCCCGGCTTAATTCCATTATTCTGCGCTATGATCTCGCTAGAATACTTGCAGCGGCTCAGTGGATCGCAATTAATCAATTGGGACCGTTTAACTTACATATATAATCGCGTTAATGCCTGATTTTTGTTGCATCACGAGAACTAAAACAGATGCTAGCAATGCACGATAATTCCTTCGAACAGTGAAAAGCTCCCGGTATCGATTCTGTTTATTCCCTATACTCCGTTCGACATGGAGCAAGCAGTGCATGTAAAACAAGTCTCTCGCAGCTTGAATATCTGAGTGCCGAAGTGTGCAGAGCGAAGCAAAAGCCGCTCGATACTGCCTTCTCTTTATGCACCATCTACTCAAAGTATCAACAACACTCAAATTTGAAGTCCGAGGCTTGAACCCACCTTGGGGACTCTTGACACCATATAAGTAGTGGGATGATGAAAAGTGGCAGGACCATTGGGCTTCCAATCATCAAACGCCAATTAATTGTCTAACCTCGGTTAGTGTTATCGACTGCATACTTTATAATGGGGAGTAACAAACACATCGCTTTGACAGCAAGTTGTAACAAACACATTGCGATGGCTGCGGGTTTTTGCCACAAATATCCTTGGGCTGAGGCTTCACACCTCTGAAATCATAGAATATGAACCCGACAATCAAACCTATGAGAATGCCGAAAGCAGTGCATCTAAATTGCATCAGTGCTTTGGCTTATATAGCCACCCCTACTAGCGAAAGAACTGACACTTGCCAGAGCATAACTATGGTTCCTCGTATGTGCGCAGGCACTGTTTCCGCAGCGAAAACAGGGATCGTGGCACTTCCGACTCCAATACCAACTCCTTGTGTTATGGTTGGTTAGCTATCATCTATTTGCTGTACCGTATGAGTTTGTGTATAAGCCACAGCATTTGAGCTGCGCGTTAAGGATCTTCGCATTCGACATATACGTGAACTCATACGGTAATCAAATTTATTCAGTACCACCAAAGATGATACGCGGGGAATATACCTAGCAGAAAGCGAAATGCTAGCATCCAGCGGAAACTTGTTGCGGTAGCTTGCAAAATACACGATACACAGCAGATGGCAGCGGCCATTCCGATTGCCACCCTCCGCCCACGGAAGTTGAATATCGGCATCAGTCTGTGGAAGGTAACGTAAGCAATCAATGTAGGCCGGGTTACTTTCTCTCTCATTTCATGCTTACAGAAATGTCAATGCGCCACTTGCGGCATAAGGTGCAGCCATGAAAAGGCTGTATAGGTACGGTATATCTTGCAATTCCAATGGTGTCCGGAAGAAGAAATTCGCTGCATTGCGATCAGTATAAATCTGGGTTACTCCTTGTGAATAGATCCTGCTCAGTACAACTAACCGCCATTTGTGGCTGTTCTGAAGCCTGAATTAATAGCGGAAGGATGGAAAAGCTACTTCTGGATCACTTACTCGTTCCAACCTTGAGTCGCTGCCCCGAGGCCGCAGGTGATGATTAACAATTTCATCATCGGGGTTAGTTGACCCCAGGCTTCGGGTAAACTAGTATACCCTTTGCGTTTAAGTTCCCTCTTTCTGTCCGTCTCTGCTCGAAGTGCTGCCAGGTCTTGGGGGCGCAAATCCCACGTGGTTGGAATTTCCTCTGTTCGTGCAAGAACTGCACCCTTCTCGAAAAGGTCGTAGTTGGTGTCATCAAGCCCATAATCGTCAACAAACTGGCGGCCAAGCACTCGTAGTCGGTCATACGTGAACGATTCTGATTCCAGTGGGCTAGATCGGCGACCAGTTCTGTAATCATCCAGAGTGAGGTCGAGCTCATCCGCGAGTGTGCGCGTGCGAGGCTGTTGATCACTGGCCATCACTGTCGTTCTTAGAGGAAGGCGAGGGCTCTATGCTTAACTAATAGTAGACGTACAGAGATGAATAGCAAGAAGGAAAGGGAGTATGCACTGCCGTTATTTAACAAGCGCAGGATGTTTAACCTAGTAGGGTGCTACCGATGGGTTGTATTACCTAGAGGGTAGGTATCCACATTGACCGACTACATTGACCCCCACACATCTCATCGTTTTTGGATAATCTAGACGCACATGGTATTCCGGTTTGACATCTGTACTAATGACGTACGTTTTGCAGTAAAAACCACTCCTAAAATATTTAGTTGGCGGTGCGCACTACAATACCAAGTATTTGAACGGTGCACATGCTGTGCATTCCAAATTGAGTGGGTTTCGCAGAAACTCAGTCCAGGAAAAAAATCAAGTTATTGGTTTAGCATCAACATGGCTTTCAGGGCATGTTAATGCAGCCTAAAAGTATGCGGTAGGTTCCGCAATATTCACAGAATTACCTCATCCGCGGCTGGGGCGGCTGAGATACCTTATCTGCTGATTGGACTTCTGGTTTCCCAGCGGTCCTGGGAGAATGACGTCTTTCAGGGTGTAGAAACAGCGTCCCGTTTGGGGCATGCACTTCTGAGGCCTAGTCCGCTCAGGTACAGAATCTAATTAGCTAGGGCTAGGTACAGATCCCGGTAGTATTAGGATACGAAAGTGGGTCTGAGTAGATCACATTCCGATTCATGGATGACACTTAAAACAGTTGCTGGATGCCTGAAGGATTAGTAAACGATATTGTGAAAAAACCGGCTGCATAATTCCGGAGGAAATCTAGATATATGTAACGAACAATACGGATACAAGTAAATATGTTTTAGTCCATTCACAGAGGCGGTTCCTCCACGGAGGGACCGGTCCATTCAGGAGTTCCACCCTCCGTGAATGGACTGGTTCATTCGCGGAGTGTACCCCATCTCCGTGGGGGGACTGGCTCATTCGCAGAGTGTACTCCACCACCGTTGATGGACTCGGTCATTCACGGAGCCTATATACGAAAGTGGTAATTAGGCGAAACCGAAAATGAATAATTACGCTGTATACCTTGATCGTGATCGCTACGAGCTGTATGCTTCAACGTCGTCGTGCAACTACAATTACACTGTGCTATGTCATCATTTGAAACCGTATCTTCCTAGATTCCCGCTTCCTCCACATTATCCTCTTCCTCCTCTTCGGTCACCTCTTCCTTTTCAGCAACCTCTTCTTCCTCAGTATCTCGTTAGGTCAAATTACTTTCGGTACAATCTCAAGCGGAAGTGGAATCAGTCGACTCCAGTGCATCAGCTCGTGTATTTGCTCGAAGTCGCTTTTGATTCTAACAGCCCATATCAAGTTGTGTTCAGTTTAAGATTGAAAGTACCAGATGGAGCTTCAGAAACCCCGGTATTTGTACATTGTATATCACCAACTCGGCTATGGCAATGAAGTGTGCATTGAACTTTCTACTTCGAAATATTTGCCGCGAAATGTAACGCAGTGATGCGCTGGGCAGAAGGTACTTAGTTGCGTTGATTGAATTCAGCTGGACATGGCCAGCCGAGTGTGCATACATACATGCGCAATGATGTGTACAGGACATATGCCAAGGGTATGTTGGGCGCGGTGACATCGGTAAAAGAGCGCCCGACTTGTGAACCCATGCAACGAGAAATGCCACGATCCACGTATTTCACTACATAACAAATATTTTTCTGAGAAAACTTCATAGAAGCATCTCTAATGACCTATTATCACTCCTTTCTCTTTCAAAATTTCTCTCTATTGGTGGGGTGGCAGTGTAGAATTTCCGCATTTTTTGAAGCGCGCCCGACTTTTGGCACCCTCTGAGTACACTCCGCCAATGAACCAGTCCATTCGTGGATGTGGGGTACACTCAGCGAATGAACTGTTCCATTCACGGAGGGTGGTACTCCACGAATGGACCGGTTCCTCCGCAGAGGAACCGCTGAATGGATTAGAACAAAATACAAAAACAGCATAAGTCTATAGGTAGGGCCCATGCCCATATTGTGATGCGAAAAATAATAACATAAGCGAAAAACTATGCCTCTTGCTACCTGTACTTCTGAAGCTCCTGGAAATGAGAGCCTGCCAGTGGTTTATGCCATTAAGAATCAATTCTGTACATTTGCAGAGAGTATTGTTGTATATTATGGTATTATGAATGCTTCATATGGTGAGAAATCACGAGCCGTTACCGCCCCATTCGCGGATTCCGTGATTGGGACATCCCATTTGCTGATCCCACCAAACGCTAACCCTATCCACGCACGGGGCGCCCCATTCGCGAATGAGGTGATTCCGTGAATAGGGCGGAATAGTTGTACTCAATATTTGTACAGAGAAATTTTTAGAACAACCACCCACCCGCTCTAGAATGGAGACTGTTAGGTTGTATTGGGTAGAGTAGTTTCCACAATCTTAATGAATAGACTTAAGAACGGTACTTTGCAAGGGTACGCTGTCTGCTTTCCCCTGTCTGCTAAGTGCAGCTGTATATGTAAAGTACCTATATCGTATTGATATCATGTATCTCAAATCATGTTACGTAAAGTGTGTTGATAATACATGCCCCTACATAACGCAAAATGAAAGCAGGGAGGTGTGCCAGCAAACAACTGTTTCTCCGCGGATATAGGTATGAAGATAGCTACCCCCACGCGTCTGCAGCTGTGGGAAGATTACATGGCGACGGAACCCATGCAGGTTATTGGTAAAATCTTAGGATAAGGCAGGAGACACAGTAAAACACCATGCGCACATGTATTGAACCCGAGCAATAGTATCACGCAGCATACACTGGATTAGACGTAATAATAGCAAAAAACTTTGGGAGAGGGGATGTACTGAGGGAGACAAAGATAGAGAAACAAGATTGAGGAAACGATCTTCCCAACTATTTGAAATTTAATTGTATTGTAAGTGATCGGTTCGAGCTTTAGTTCAGACTGTTCAGTATATCTTATAAATAAGATTAATTTTCGCCACTGGAACATGATTGATGTTTTGTATTAGATGGAATCGAAAATGTGTAGAATCTAGCTGGCACATTATGAATACTTGAACATGCTTTGGCGGAACAGCGATTAGGATTATATTGGTTGCGTCATCCACAGTTGCTCGACAAACTGGTGGATGTCGGAGCATTCATCCGTAGCTGTGCTGGTCACACAGAGTATACGTGCGCAACAAGCCAAGAGAAGGCTGCCAGTGAAAAGTTTATGTATTTGTTACAGGGAATCTGATTTGAGAAGCACAGATCATTGTTTGCTTTTCTCGCAAGCAGATATCCTTGGCATAATATCTGGGTCAAGCTAAACTGCTTCTTTCTTTTTTTGGTATGTGACTCAAAACTATTCGCTACCACGAGTACGCTTAACAAGAACAAAGCAAATCAGAAACGCTAGCAGCTTATTTGCCTAGTTGTCTATACGAACATTCTCCGCTCCCCCCGGATTTGAAGCTACGCTGCAGCCGCTGCCAATCATCTTTGATCCGCCAAAGTTTGCTTAAGAGAACACCAACTACTAACATTCCTAACCCCAGTCACGAGCTCAGTGACGTTGCATTTGTCTCCCCCACATTACAAGTGGCCAGCAGGACGCTGACCTTTGTACTGCCACACCATATTCAGCCGCTCCTACACAACATGTAAAATTTGATGTGCATGTGCATCGCTCGTTTTGTTATCCTTGCACTGCTGTCGTATGGTTGGCGACGAGCAGAAATATTCCTACCTCTGAATCGAAGTGACTTTACGTTAAAGCGACATCCATTGCTGTCCGAACTTTGATTTACAGCCACCTATATTTTGGGATCATTCGCCACATTTCTAAACCCATTTTCTCCCAGTCGTGCCGATATTAGCAATGAATGGTTAGTCCCAATTTTTGACATATCTTTCTTAGACTATTACTGATAGTGCCCCAGTCATTGGAGATATACTTACGTGCACCCGAATGGCATACAGTATTTATAATTGCCTAATAGTAAGCTCCTAACTGCGGATATCAATCGGTGATTTCCTATTAGCCGTGATATCATAGCCAAGGTTGTTTGTAGCAAGGTTCCGTATTGGCAAATGTCAATACACATTACTACTGCTGCTACTGTTGCTACCGGTGGAGGGGGTAGATAAGCATCTGTATCTGTGCTAACATAGCCTACAGCGACCAGCATTGGAAGCTGCGACAGAATACAGAGATCTTGTCAACGCCATTGGGTCTCTGTATGACGTTCTATCCCAAAGTCAGGACGATATCGGATGCAATTTCGAAAATGCTGAACCTCAGAAAAAAGAGACTATAAAAAAAATGATCAAAGATACATACTGTGTACTTGCAGAGTTGAAAAAAGTGCAACAGAATATACAGAAGTCAGAACAAACGCAGAGACTTCACTTATTAGGGAAGGTTAAATGGGCAATTGACAGACCGCGGTGTGTGGAACTAAGGGTACAAATCATTGAAAAGATTACGGTGCTGAAGTTATGTGTTATGGATATAGAGTTGTGAGTAATCCTCCGCCACCTGGGGGGTTTGCAGTTGGTGTTAATTACCACGCCCGTCAGTTCTAAGGTCCAAAACCAATGTAAACACCTCGAGGAACTCGTCCAAACAGTGATTCGAAATCAAGAAAAGGGTCGAAAGTCGAAGTCGACAGCTAGTAGTACCGCAGCCGAATCATCACTTGAACCAGAGAGTAGTGATACCAAATCGCGCCGAAAACAGGCAGAGAAAAGTCCGGTTGAGTCGAACTGCCCCACCAATGACGATGATCTGATTATTCACGCAAGTCGACATGCCGTGGAACAATTGCTACGGGAGAGAGATGCAGTAATACAAAAAGTAGTAGACGATATGGCGCAAATTCGATGGCGGTCCCATCTAAGCCACATGATGGAAACTTCCAACGTGAAGGTCTACAACAATCCTGAACATACCAAACATTTTCAGGAATCTGTCAGTCAAGTTACAACACGCTACAAAGAGTTGGGCTGGGAATTTCCTAACACTGCTGAGTCCTGGCTCAGAACTGCTAGCTGGTGGTTCTTGAAGTCTCGCCAACGAGAGGCGCAAAATTCAACCGACGATGCCCGACTGCCACAGGTCAACATGGACCTGTGGAAAGCCTGTTGGCTTGTATATGAAAAGATACCCAAAGCATCTGATGACCCCCAAGGCGATGATTTAAATCTACTATATCACCTCCTCAATGTAGGTCTGCAGTTTTTCTTGCTGCCAAGAATACGCCTGATCTTATCTCTTACAGGGACTTGAGCATGACATTTTACGCATTGAAGGTTTTCCCGATACAGAACGACGAAAATACATATTCAGCTTCACCCGCGAAAACTATAGTTTATATGAACAGTTTGGGGATGGAAGCGAGCTACTCATTGACCCCATGGATGTTCACCTCTCCCTGCGAGCCAATCGCTGGCTCGCATGGCTCAATGACGGCGCAATTGGAAATCACGAGCAGGCGTTATTCAGGGCTTTCGTTCACGTCTCATTTCGTGAAAATGACCTCCAAAATGACTTCAACCATCCGTGGTACATGCTGGTGGTGTCGCTCATCGATGGTGAGGGTCAGCCCCAAATATCTCTGGGTAATCAGATTGGTTCTTTGAATTTGACTAAAGACTGTGAGTTTAATAATTTACTACAAAACAGCTATATCTGACTATTGATTGGACAGTTGAAGAAAAGGATTTCAGCGTGGGATCAGGCGGAGGTGAAAACTCACCATACGTGCTATATTTCTCCCGGCTCCTGGTCAGGGTGAGGTTTCTCCACTGTAGTGACCGCAAGAGATTCTTCGACATCACAAGGCAACACTTCAGTCATGTGTGGCGCAGCCAAAAGCTTGGCACATTCGAAAAACAGCTCTTCCAGGGGTAACTTTCTTCGTCATCCAACGCCACCCAGCTGACTCCATTCGATAGTACCATACAGATTAAAGAGCACCGTTACCCGAATTCATCGAATCTTTCACCTCAGTTTCCATGCACATGCGAGATGAGGATATATGAAACTGTTGGGGCTGAAGGCTGGAATACTACTCGACGTGTAATTCTCACGGGCAGCGCAGTATTGCAAGACAATAAGGGTTTGAGTTTATGGAGTCTTAGCTACTGTGTGCTTCCCAATTTCTCCTACCGGGTATTCACTGACAGTTAAAATAGTCCTACCGCTGAGTCGTGTGTATCTGAAGCATGAAGAGCTGATGTCAATGACAATCAAATGGTCGGATTGCAACCACGCTACAAGAATTAGACCAAGCTTTGACAACAAATGTGATAACGCGATCGTTCATCCAGATACCCCATTTGTGAGGCGTTCGACCCATTAAGGAAATGTTGCTGACCTGATAAGGCGTGGGACCCTGACAGGCCAAATATATATCTTCGGTTGGCTTTTCAGACACCCGAGGAATCAACGAAGTTTCGCTCGGTGATTCTGGGACTCTCTTCCTCGCTGAAAGCCAGTCGTCTACGATCCATCCCTAATTCTATACGTCAGCACCGGAATGTATCAGTTGTGTCGGCGGCAACGACATTTCGGACCCTAGCAACAGTTTCCAGCTCAGGTGAAGAGATTCTCGAGCGACGCATTTACGTTCTTCGTGGACGAAATGCCATTGGTTCTTCGCGCGGTTTATATCACGGCCTCTTTTTAGTAAAGCAATGTCACTGTTGGGAATATGCCGACCTTTATCTCAGTAAGCCACACCAATCTATTTGAAACACGGTTTAACATTGGAGGTTGATAGTGCCACGTCAACTTGATTTCCAGTCAAAGCAGGGAAAAGAAGGTTTACCTTCCGTGGTATTTTCCAGGCTCTCTGATATTAATTATATTTCCAAATATCATGGAGGAGAGGAGCACACAGACTATCCGAACTGCGAGATCATACGCCGTGAGAAGGACGTTGTTGTTGACTTTCAGAGCATCTTTGAAGCTAAGCGATTCTTGGAGTATTTGTGCGAATCTCATCAGAACATGTGGGAACTACAGAAGTGGTAAGCTCCTCGTCCCTAGTCGACTTCACATACATCCTGACTAACGGATATAGGTATATATGCGACCTATCTTACCGCCGCCGGGGCTTCATTGCTGGGGTATTCAAGCAAGAGGTCAAGGGGGCGGAAGTGTCGGAATGGAGGATAGCTGGAGCACCCAATGCATCCCCCGTTACTGTTGACGGGGTGTGGGCGTTGAACGAGACGCGCCGAGTATTAATTCGCTTGCCTCACAAGAGGGAAAAAGATATATGGATTTCGTGTGACTCAACTGACGTGGCCCTCAAGTCCACACCTGATCATATCTCTTGCGGTCAGTTTCTTGATATAGTCAGTATGACAGCTGTTCATCCCGAAGGCGATCAGACGGCAGAACTTAGTGTGGGGAAATTGAAAACGCTGATATACTCATGTAAGTCCAAAGGAGGGCATTTGAACTGCAGATGACTGATCAGTATCTCTAGCACGCGCTGATACAACTCACATATACGAGGAAGTCTTACCGATAATGGCTGTTTCCAAACAGATGTAACTTCTGTTTTCCTTTCGCGATGCTGGTTATCCAATTGAGTGATGGATGCAATGAGTCGATGACATTTGACTACGCTCTATTTTTTCAGCAAGATTTGATTGGGAAGTTATGTGGAATATATCATAATGTATACCTAGTAGTTTTAGGAAATTCAAAAATGAACTTGATGCTTCGCGTGATTGTGCAAGTATTTCGAAATCTACAGCCAACAGAGACCATACTGACATAAAATTTCCAATACAATACGTCATTCGTGCTTAAACCAAAAAATCGGGCCAGACAATGAGATTATCCGGTCACACAAGCTACACGCATGATCATGCTAGGCAAGGTTCTCAACGATCTGTGACAACTACAGTCATTTGGGGCCGATATTACCGTTCCATCTAGGGCTTGATTTTGATTTTCATATGTCATGAGAGCCTATAGGTAATTAGTCCATGTACGTATGCATCAAGTCAAGATATTTGTCACTAACGAGATATTTCGCTACTGGATGTTGAGATCAATCGAGTACGAATAGAGATATTGAACTGACTACTGTACAACAGTGATTGTCTAAAGAGCAAAGAGAGCGAGAAAGACAGGCGAATATATGGGAAAGGAGAGAGCATACTCGGCGAAGCCGAGTTATTGCATGATAGGTCTCTGCCATCTTATGGCCGGAGATGACTCTCGTATGGCCGGTGGTGAGTCTCGTATGACCGGAGATTGCTGTCGGCCTGAAGGGTCTATACATAGCTGTGTACGCACGCATTCACACTTGTACTCGTATATATATGGCCTTGTGGCACTCTTAGATAATATACAATCAAGCTTCTCTAGCATCACTATTTCAACAGGTTATGAGCCCGGCGCCCGCTACAATGTTTACTATGAATACTCCATTTATATCTCAAGACCAAGAGCCTCAAAAACCCTAAACCACACACCACCATCCCTGTTTGTTACTGTATCAACAGCCGCACATAAACACACTAAAACTCAACACCATCATCACCGTCACCACCTCCTTCACACAGCTACCACATCCACACGCGCAATGTTTACTGAAACCTTCAAAAAGGATTACCGAGTCATCACAAAACCTACCTCATTTTCATCCATACCATTCCCTGCGACGAGCATCTACCGGTCAGATACCACCTCACCATCGCAGACAGCATACATGAGTCAATACCGCACACATCAACGCACTCACCTCCATATCAGCAAGTGCACTCACCATTACACCAATATGTGCCATCATCATGGTATTCACAGCAATGACTACAAATGCACCTACCACGATTCCTTCACCTACAATTACGAAGTTCCCTTCGAACAGGAGACGGAGAGAAAGCATACGAAACGCCACTTATCACGCACTGAGAACTGCACTCACTACCTTACCAAATACACCTATGATTAAGAAACTTTGTCAAGGCAATAGTCATTGAGCTTGGAGATGACAACAAAGTTATAGTAAGTCACCATGGACTCGTTAACGTTTCAAAGGAGTACAAAGTCAATGCTCTCTACACTCCTACGTTTCGGCTCTCCCTTCTCTCCATCAATCAATTGGACACAGCCGGATACACATCTACATTTGGACACCGCAAGTGCTCCATATCATCTCCATCAATTACAATCACAGGCAATCGGGTCAATGATCTCTATTCATATCTCCAGCAACTGCACTCACTTTCACAAGTATGTCTACGAAGTCCACTTCAAGAAGGAGAAAGAGGAAGAGAGAAAGAGCATCATCGAGCGCACATACCACCGCACCATCAATCGCGCACTCCACCGAGACTACCGCACCATCAATCGCGCACTCCACCGAGACTACCCCGATCTCACTCCACACCGCCCATTCAAGTGCATCCAGCACCGTACCTCAATGTCCACCTGCCACCGAATTTCCAACGCCCAGTCAGATGCAACTGACAATCTCAGAATCATGACTGTGCCATCGCCGCCTACCCCACATTCATCCCACTGCTCTACGATCTTTCATTGATGCATATACAAAAGACGACTCAATGTGCACCGCATGCATCCAGTCCAAGCACAAACAGAAGATCAACAAAGTCAAAACCAAGCGAACTACAAAGCCATTGAACTCATACATTCGTATATGTGTGGACCATTCTCCATGCCCACCTCCGCTGGCTATTGCTCCTATATGCTATTCTTCAATGATCACAAACGCGACACCTTTGTTTGGATCCTCCCAGATAAGAAGTCGAAAACATGCACCTCAGCGCACCATACCGATGTAAGACAAGGAGAAAGACTCGTGATATATACTAGCACATTCACCATCGCACTCCCACCACCATACCTTCTGTGCAAACAAAGGAAGGGTTGACATAAGGTGCGGCACTGCGGAGCGCATGGGCCAGGAAGGGAGACGTGCGTATCCACACGATTAGGTGGATCGACGGGAAGATAGACATTGCTCGCTTAAGACAAGGAATAGACTATTATCTCTTCATACTACTACACCTCCAAGCATATTCACTACAACACTCCACTCCCTAACACACCCAAAACACACTTAGAACTGCACATCCGCGTGTATTCACCACCGTACATTGAAGCACATTCACCACAATATCTCGAAGTATATCTACATGTGTACCAAGTACCAAGTCCACTTCGAAAGGGAGAAAGGGAAATAGACAAAGAGAACAAGAGAGCATACTCACCACCGAACCTACAAATCAAGAGCATCAGCGAACCTACAGTTACAGCATACTCGAATATACAGTCACAGCATAAAGCACACCTACCAGTCTACATACCATTACTTCTCCAAGGCCGTGTACTCTTACCATGATGTCAAAGCCACCCGGAATCCAGACACTATTCCTGAGTTATGATTATGGCACTAGCACCTACGCATATGCATCCTACCGCCATACGGCCCCTGATTACCAAGTACAAGCACCATGGCAGTCATGCAGACTACAGGCCTCTTTGAACTCATGGATTCAGAGCTCTTCCGGATATAGATATTCCAAACAATTATCAAGAAATATCAAAGCAAAGGCTGACTAAGAGAAATCGTGATCAAAGTACCGACACCGATCACCAGGCTATAGCTACCAAGCACCGATCACCAGGCTATAGTTACCAAGCGCCGACCCCTTCACCTCAGCGATTCAGACAAAGCCAGTTATCAATAATAAGGATCAACAGACAAGACAATGGGTAGAGATGGATTTCTCAATAACTGCACAGATACCGGAGATGGTCTTCTCTAAGTACAAGACAAAGAAACGGGTAGAGATGGATTTCTCAGCAACCGCACATATACCGGAAATGGACTTCGCCGAGTACAAGACAAAGAAATGGATAGAGATGGATTTCTCAGTAAACCGCACAGATACCGGAGATGGACTTCTCCGAGTACAACACAAAGAAATGGGTCGAGATGGACTTCTTCATGACCACGCAGGAACCAGTCGAACGGGTGTAGGCTACGGACGTAGTATACATGGCCGTACTGATGATGATGTTACAGATGACTAAAATCCTCTGCCCGATGCTGACAAGCTGTCCAAGCCTCCCTGCATGTACAGGTGTGATATCACATCCTTTTGACAAGGAGGTTGCACCACCGGTGTCTAGAGAAACCGTCATTTACACTTGACATCTCCACCGCATAAATGATACAGCCTGCCAAGCAGCGGTAATACTACAATTGAACACAGATCATGCATCTCCCAATCACGAAGTTGATGACAATCTGGACATGACACTGCCGGAAGGCACTGATGCATCTGCAATCTTCGCCAGACTCAATAAAGCAATCAACGGCATCAATCAACCAAACTATGAAGATCTACAATCAACGCAACTGAAGCGAAGCAGTATGAGTCCTATTGCAAATATGACTACTGAAGCATTTTGGAACGGCATACCGAACGGATTCCCAAATCACCATACCGGAGGCCTACCAAATGACTACCAAGAAGCCAACGGATATTCTACCGAAGCTGCCTGCCGAGATGGCCGCAGAGAAGTCGACCAAGATTCACTGAAACACTGGCGCTACTGGAATCACCCTCCGCCAGAAGACTTTAATTGGGGGAGAAGGGTCAGGGGAAGATGTTGACAGCGAAAGATCATAGGAAAAGATCATGGGAGAAGCGAGAAGTTAACCAAGATATCCACCGAGTTGCCCACCAAAAAGCAGTGTAGCAAGTTGCCCACCGGGAAGCAGTCTACCGAGTTGCCCACCGAGAAATAGTCTACCGAGATGTCTACCAAGAAGTCAACCGGATGGTCACCGCCACTTATTCCGAACCACACTACTGAGAAGCATCTACTTGCAATGCCAATGACTACAGAGGTATTCAACGGAGCATGCGGATACACTGTACGAGGGCTTGGAAGAGCACAACCGTACTTCAATACATGGTGAGTATAACCACCTACTGAGATGCTGACATGATAGATATGCCGTGTATGATTGACGATCACCGACGGCTACGAAATATGATTGCAGCCGAAGCTCGCATCGATGATGAGTCAAGAGCGGAAGCTCCCAATGGTACTGAGTCACAAGCGGAAACTCTACCATCACGAAAGGTTGATTCAAGGTTGGATTTCAGGTTATTTCACTTTGCTTTTGGATAGACTGATTGCTTTGTGTTATGGATGGCCATCCTCAGGCTACGGTAGTACTCTTTCCCTCCTCACTTTCGCAGGGTTTTAAGGAGGCTACTATGGGAATCACTTTGTTTTATCTGCTCATGTGTTTCTTGCTTTACGGTGTATAGCAAGAGGGGGAGTATTGCATGATAGGTCACTGCCATCTTATGGCCGGAGATGGCTCTCGTATGGCTGGTGGTGAGTCTCGTATGACCGGAGATTGCTGCCGGACTGAAGGGTCTATACATAGATGTGTACGCACGCATTCACACTTGTACTCGTATATATATGGCCTTGTGGCACTCTTAGAAAATATACAATCAAGCTTCTCTAGTATCACTATTTCAACACGAGTATCAGATCCGGAGGCCAATGTGGGGCATCAGTCCTGGCGCCAGTCCTCCTCGGCAAGGGGGATGGTGGCGGCCCATGGGGCCCGCAAGCAACCGGCCTCATGCCCGCAGCCTTAGGCCGATGGGGGCTATAAGTCCCTGAACGCCACACAAGCCATCGGGCCAAATCCCGTGCCAACACTGGAGCGTGCAACGCACCCGAATACATGTGTGGTTGGTCGCTTCATATTTTACCTCCCCTTTCATTTCTTGTCCACTTCAAGAACTTCAAAAATAGGAACCTGTTCTCGTTACTGTATGTGTGCAAGGTTCTAGTCATCTCACTGACGACAATTCTTTACGGAGTGACCAGTCCATCTGCGGAATAACTGGGCTCCATGAACTAACCGGCCTATTAACCATGTGCACACGAGCACGACTACTCCTTGTAAAGTGACTGATTAGTTTATGGAGTAGTACTCTACATTTACAACGCTCTGAAGCAGAGTTGATCGTGTTGACTAGGGATTTGGCCGGGCGGCTTACTGCCCCCATTGGCCTCGCCTGCCCCCATCAGCCCCACCGGTCTCGCATGCCCCCACCAGCCTCGCTTGCCCCCATCGGCCTCGCTTGCCCCTGCCGGCCTCGCTTGCCCCTGTCGGCCTCGCTTGCCCCTGGCGGCCTCGCTTGCCCCTGTCGGCCTCGCCTGCCCCCATGGCGAGGAGGACGGCTCGGCAATGGTACTTGGCATTGGGCTCCGGCTTTGGCAGTCGGCATTCGGTTTTCCGTCTCTCTCTTTCATATATAAGTCCATAGTTTTCCTTCACTTTCGATAGTCAGACAATTCATCATCTTCACTTCTTCTCCATTCTCTTCTCGTGTCAACAGGTTATAAGCCCGGCGCTGAGCTGAACTGGACGCCTACTATTAGCATTTGTTACAGCCTCTCCTCTGCCCCGGTTCCAGCGGATCGAGCCAACATCTCTCTGTGCTTATCGTTTCTCCTGTGCGTGCCTGATTTGGACTGAATCGACGCCTAGTAGTAGTGCCTCTCTCGTTTTTCAACCTCCGCCTCTTTATTGTTCCTTAACCTTTGCCCTCCTGTATTGTCACGCAACCCTCTGTTTCAACCTCCGCTATGTTGACCACGGCTGCAAAACTCAATGAGCGCAACTAGCGACAATGGGACATAGAAGCGAAAGCCCTACTTCGAGCGCAAGGCCTCTGGAAATTTGTATCTGGAGACATGCGTGTTCCCAGGCCTCGAATTGTAGCGACCAGCAACGCCTCCGCGACTACTCCCGCAGGTCGTGACCCTCGAGATACCAGTTACAACTTCCTCCCGGAATCGCCTGACACGTCCTACCACAATCAGTTCTACCACTTCCTTCGCGATTGGGAACGCTGGCAGATGAACAGTGACAAGGCATGCGGACAACTCACCGCCCTGATGAAATCAACTATCCAGATACGGTACCGAGATCTCACTGAGCCGAAACAACTTTGGGATACGATCAAAGCCGAGTTTGAGAAGATCATCAAGCTCGATGATCGATACGAGATGGTGAAGCTCACATCATATCAACTCGAGTCAAATCCCTCAGTCACCGAGTGGATCTCAGCTCAGGACAAGATAATCAATGACCTTGCTGTATGCGACATGACGATCGAAGACTCTTGGAGGAAATTCTACATCATGCCCAACCTCCTGAATACCGAAGAGTGGCGAACATTTGCATCCACACTCGAGCTCACTGAGACGGCTGACACTGTGGCGAGCGTCGTCACCCACCTCCTGGCTTTCGAAGCCCGCCTCTGCCGGGCCCGCAGTCTTGCTCCAGATGCCGCACTGTTTCTAACGAAAAATGGTCTGGGACGATATTCGAACGGTGAGAAGGGCAATGATAGGAAGGGCGACGAGTGGAAGAGCCAGGTCATATGCCATGGATGCGGAGTCAGACGCCATATCAAGAGGAAGTGAAGGAGTAAGCATAAGTGTGCCTTGTATAAGAAGACTAAAATGCTAATCTGGCTTCGACCTCATCAACCTCTACTGCCGAGTTCAAGTTATAGTCATTCCTCTTCTCGGTCATACATTCCGACCCTGTCCCGGATTCTACGCCAGACTCTGTGATTACAGTCAATGTGGCATCGGCAAATTGATCTGCCGATTATGGGATTCTTGACACCGGTGCAACGAATCAGGTCACCGGCAACCGTCACCTCTTTGAGACCTGTCACACCATGGAAAAGGGAGAGCACACGGTCAAGACAGCAAACAACAGCTTTGTCGATCCCGAAGGCTCTGGAACAATTACGTTTTATGTTGACACGCCAAATGCGAACCCCGTGAAGATCGTCCTACAACATGTCCTTTATGTGCCAGCCTGCGGTACGCATCACCTCCTCAGTATCCTCCAGGTAATGCGGAAAGGAGTCAACTTCGATTTCAAACTCGATGGATCGACGGCGATCCTTGGATCAGTCCTCATATATGAAGCACCACTCATCAACAGTCTGTTCGTGCTCAAAGCAACTGCGGCTGCAGTCTTGAAAGCCTCTGTGGTAATAGACAATCCGCAGAGCGCTACTCCTAGCTGCACTCCCGAAATCTCCAAGGTCTATTCCAACATTCGGCCTGCAGTTGATGATAAGGATATCCTTGTTTGGTATGCACGCCTCGGCCATCTGTCTCTTCCAGCTATTAAGCGGCTCCCGAATACAGTCAGAGGTATCCAATTGCATGCTAAGAGCCCATCGACATGCACTTGTGACGCATGCATCATGGGCAAGATGTTCCAGAAGGCTGTCCAGCATTTGTGTTCGGAGGATAAGGCAAAGACTCGACTTCTTGAGTAGATTCACTCCGATGTGATCAAGCCAATGCAGACTCAGACGTTGCGCGGCTACCGATGTAGTATTATCTTTACCGACGACCACTCGAGATACACAGAGGTCTACTTTAGGAAAGCCAAATCTGAGGCTCCAGTGAAGTTCAAGGAGTATGTGGCGAAAGTGGAGAAACAGCACCCAAAGTCGAAGGTGTGCCGAATGAGGGTTGATGCAGAAGGCGAGTATGCTAGTCGTGAGAAGTTTCTTGAGTACTTGGCACAGGAAGTCATCATTACAGAAGTATCAGCCCCATACTCACCGCAGCAGAATGGCATTTCGGAGAGATGCAATCGCACAGTGCTGGACCCGGCGGGGTCGATCCTGAAGCAGGCTGCAATGCCGAACAAACTCTGGGCCGAAGCTGTATCCAGAGCAGTCTACATCAAGAATTGATTACCATCCCGAGCTCTCCCCAATTGGACGCCTTTCGAAAGATGGACGCAGAAGAAGCCCGATATCTACCATCTTCGGTCTTTCGGCTGCCTAGCATTTGCATGTATCCATAGCGACCTCAGGAAGAAGCTTGACAACCACGCCTTGAAGTGTGTACTCCTCGGCTACTCGGCACAGACATCGACACAGTACCCAGTGATGGACGTCAATTCGGACGGAGTGTTCATTGCACGAGATGTCAAATTTGATGAGTCTACCCTGTATCACCAGCTACTAAAGACTAAGCCTACAAAGATCGCCTTCGAACCAGCTGTACGGAATAAGGATTCGGACATTGCAGAGCCTCCTAAAGTCATGATACAGTCCCCGAAAGCCAAAGTACAGCCTCCGAAAGCAACTGCATTGCCTTGTGCGATCAATCTAATAGACGACTCGGATGATGATCTCACACCACTGTTAGGGGTTCTCCCTTAACAGCGATAATGGTACATGCAATAGTCGACAGAATACAAGTCACGGAGTTACTCCAGGTCTAGTCAAGTGATTTGCATAACACCTATTCTAGACGTGCATATTAGGCCAGGCTTATGTCCCTTAGCGGGGATACATAAGAGTCGCGTGTTGATTGAATATGTGACCAAGTACACATAGCGGATTCACTTAAGATGATGCAACTATGTCGCCTTGGTGGAGAAACTTGTTTCAGCCATGCGCATAGTTTTCAACCACATTCATCTTACGGATACTAGCGGGACTCAGGCTTCCCAATAGTCCGTCCCGTCCGGACAACACTCTGCCCGGGACTGGACTATGATTTTCGGGGCAGAGAATTCTGGACCGTGTAAGACTAGGGCAAATGATTCTTGGACTATATACCTACAGGGCCCAGTAGTCTCTATGACGGCATAGAATACAGAAGTCAACGGTGGGAAGCGGTGGAAATTATGTTATTTTATACCATGCAGACCCTCTACAGGTACTGCGGCGCCTGCTGCCGCTTGTTTCAAGGCTCACCACTACCATTTCACAACATCATGGCACCAGCTGCAGCTAATTGTAAGGCCAACCACCGCAACCACCACCGGGATGACCACCGGATGCCTTGTTCCAGTAGCCGCTAGTCCGCTGTAGGTACTTCTACGGGCCCTAGGGCAGCCGACATCAGCCCCGGACGGACTAGTTCTCCGAAATCATGCCCCGGGACGGGACGGCGACGTCGGGCCCCGAAAGACTACAGTCGCCCCGGACCGTTGGGAAGCCTGGGCAGATCCCATATTCATCTGCAGATATCTAGGCTGTTTGACTTTTGGTATAATCGGTTTATGCCAAGGGCGGCTTTGTGTTGGATCATGAGCTGGCGAACGTTAGTAGACTTACCTTACGGGCTAATACTCGGAAACCGGTTTGGGTTTACATCGCGATGGAGGTAATTGCCTGAAACGGTCCTACACAAAAAATCTCCTCCGCATTTCGCTGACGAACTACGATCCCAGATACCTACACCGAAATCTCGTAGCCAGTATATTCAACCGTCCCGTCTGTCCGTCCGGGATCACTCAGGACGGGCGCGGACGGATAGGACTGCTGAGGACACCACATTGCCATCACGGGTCGTTCCCAGCAGCCCCGGCAGTCCCCAGTAGATATCCATTAACAATGAAATTCACAACGAGATGAATCATACCGAACTTCAGATTTACACACAATATGTACTGCAAAGTCTATCCATTACCATTGGTTCACTCATCTCTAGTCTCATAGAACACCTAAATGCCTGATGTCCGCTGAAGACAGTGAAGGTCAGCTGGGGACGGAGGATGTCAGTGTTTTCGCCATCCCCGGCGGCCCCCGCCCGTCATGCCGTCCTCGTCGAGTAAGGACGAGACAGACGGCCTTAGCGCCGTCCCATCCGTCCTAAAGAAATTTCGGACGCACCACCGTCCCCGGCCATCGGACGAGACGGTTGAGAACGCTGCGTGTAGCACCCAACCCTTCTTACCATCTCAATACATCAGCGTTGCATCCCTCCCGGCTTTTACCAGACTTTCTTCCTCAGGATCCAATAAAGAAGCAAACCTGGTACCATATCCCGGTCCATTGGGTTCTAAATATCTTGGCACAGCCCGGCTGGATCTGACTGGACTACAGATCTGTAGATTGCCCGGAGGTCGATCTGACTAGTTGGGATCACTGAGCCTGAACCAGTCAGAAACAGGCATCTCAACGGTCCGTCCCGTCCGAGCAATATTTAGCCCCGAACAGACTAAGCTACAGAACTAATGTCTGAGACGGGACGGTGATGTCGGGCCCTGTTGGCACGGGATTCGGCCCGGTGGCTTTTGTGGCGTTTGGCCTAAGGCTGCGGGCATGAGACCAGTGGCTTGCGGCCCCCATCGGCCGCCACCAGCCCCCATGCCGAGGAGTAGGGCTAGCCCCG
>Ga0307512_10001336_pt1 | contig 35174 bp, 36 predicted proteins | sample 14_EM_MG_FD_200267 | JGI IMG/M metagenome (GOLD analysis project Ga0307512, IMG submission 200267) | Populus trichocarpa ectomycorrhiza microbial communities from riparian zone in the Pacific Northwest, United States - 14_EM | ecosystem: Host-associated > Plants > Roots > Unclassified | place... | reverse complement strand
AAGAAGCCAAAGATTTCATTGCCAATGTCTCTCGTTTTTGCAGAAGAAAAATGTTCGCGGGCGTTGATGGATTTTTTATCTTGTACAGATGTTGGCAGAATTAGCGGAGTGGTGGAGGAGGCAGAAAACTCAGATCACGAGGAGTTGAGTGATGGGGGGGTGTAAAAGTTGATGTTGTTTTTTGGCGGTTTTTTCTTTTGTTTTGGGAGATGAGGACTCGTGACTTTGCTTTTGTTTCTTTATGTTACGGAAGAAGCGGGGAGGAAATATGTACGGGATATGCCATGGCCGCCAGCGGCCGAATGCAATATGATTACAAACAAACAAACCTCGGTAAACCGAGTGATGATATGGTGATCGTAAGTGATGAAGCTATGACCGAGTGACGACCATAATATGGCTACAACAACCAAAAGGTTGCGCACTGTCTTCTCGAGACACAGTACAGTAGTATATACGCCCTACCGCGAGATTTGAACTAACAAAGGCTCCTACTGAAACCCACTCGCACGAGATGTCACTCGGCACGCACCTACATTCCGAACCGCACTACCTGGCTGAGGCTAACATCGGTCCCAACACCGGTGCCATCATTTAATACTGAGAATTGACATGCAAAGCCGAGGTCCGTGGTCTTGTAATTCTCCGAGGGTTTCGCCTTCACCTCGATCGCTATCCTATGTACGTAGGTATTACATTAATGACTAAACGGGCCTGATCGTACACATCTGCCCAAATTATGCTTTGCTTTACAGACCCACTTGGAACCAATTGACTTGAATCGCCGTGCTCGGTAGTTTACTGCAGAGAAGGTGTTGTTAAGGATGATGGATGTGCACTCCTCCTCAATGGCTTGTTCTCCATAGCTTCCGCATACGTCAATGAATCCCCATTGATGGATGTGGATGCAATCGCCGATGCAATCAACACTTCCGCAATGGCCTAGCCTTGACTTCTAGTGACACGATCTGTGGCCGGTGGTCAGGGTTCCCAAAGTCCGTCCCGGGCGGGCGGGGGTGTGGAATATCCCGGATTATGACTTTCCGAGCAGGGATTTTTCGAACTAGGGGGCCATCTGGGCCGCTGTAAGCCGAGTAGGTGTATCTACTCATGGCCCGCTCTAAACTATGTTACTGAGTCCGAGAAGACTAGAGGGCGCCCGGACGTTTGGGATCCCTGCCGGTGGTGATGGCGGTGCTTACCTTGAATGCTTGGTCATGGCCTCCATTCGGTGGTGTGGTTTCCCCGCCGGAGATGTCGATTTTGTGAGACGCTTTCTCTCCACGGCGGTGATGATGATGGCGATTCGTGCGCGGTGTGGTCGCGACAATGAGCGAGACTGTCTGCATCCTCGTTAGGAGAACAATACGTGTGACATTACCCGAACTTGTACGTGTAGGGAGACTGATGGCTATGTGCGTCGAGCCGATGGTTATGGGTATCGGTAACATCATCAGTACGGCCATGAGCACCACGTTCCACTGATATCATCCGTACGGCCACGTCGATGCCTCCCCCGTTCTACCATCTCACGCTTACGGCCCAGAGTCCTAATTAAGCATACGACCGTACATAAACGAATTTTGGCGTACGCCTAATTTTGAACTTTACTTTCAACATTTATCGTGCACTCCAAGCCCAACATTCATACAGCCTTAATCAAACAAGTCCAGTCGCACTCCGAGCACTCTGAGCACTCGGAGGTTGAGCCCCCAACAACTCACCACCCACTGCATTCATCCCATCCTGACTATCCCACCTCCCCCCAATTCTACCTACGTCTCATTCTACCTTAGGTTTATTCACGGATATAAACGTTGAGACAACATCTGCAACTATCTCCATATTATCCTGTTTAGCAGGAGCCTCTGAATTCTCCCGGTTGCTGTCCGCTAGTCTCTCTGTCCCAGCCCCGGTTGAGAAGAACTGGCCGCCATGGTCTGAGCCGGGGTTTCTGATCCGCGACCGTGAGCAGGGTCTTCAACTTCCGACCTGCGGATGTGCTCCAAATTATACTTCGAATGGCGAAACTGAAAACGCACGTTGTTAGCAAAAACAGGATAACTGCCCCCAAACGACAAACGAGATTACCAGTCTGCACTGGATGCTTAACTGGCGACTGATCAACCTCGCCAAACATGAACCCTGGGTGTAAAACTCCAACTATACCCGGATGTACTCTGTTCAAACTGCTCTGGTTCGCTTCCTGGTCTTCCTTTAGGCGTTGCTTGCGTGCTGCGTTGTCCTTGCGCCGAATTGCAACCCGTTCCTCGATCGCCTTCACCTCGTCTTTCCATACCTTCACTTCCTCTTCCATCGCCTCCAAGGTTGCAATTTCCATCTCAATCTTCTTCACGCGCCTCCGGAGGGCCGCTCCCAAAATCTGATAGGATCGTTTGTCCATTTTCAACAACTCCAACGCGTTTCTCACGTGTCCGGAGGTATCCATATGAGCCAATCGGCCAGATTCAGTGGTGATGTACTCGGGTCCGAACTGCGGACGCATCTTGACCAGGTGGCTGTCTTCAGCGACTCGCAGGCGGCCATCCGACGGACGGAGCACCTGGAGCCCGGGCCAGGGCAGCCACTAGCCAGGTGGGTTAACCGCAATGCGAGAGCCCTTCGCAAAGTCCGTATCGAAACAGGGATCCATTGGGTTCCGGGACACACCGGCATCCCCGGGAATGAGGAAGCGGATCACCAACCGAACCTAGCCCGAGAGGGCCGCAGAGCGGGCACGGTACGAGAACGAATATACACCTCGGTGGCGAATAGAACCAGACGGATCTCCGAAGGAAGGTCGGTGGCTAAGGTACAGTGGGAGGCCGACAGGTGCAGCAAGCACTGCGGCTACAGACTGAAGGGCAAGGCCGGTAGCAAGAGACCTATCCCAATGACTAGTGTGAAGCCACTGGCGGCCAGGTTCTATCGATTGAAGTCCGGGCACGCGCCAGTAGGCATGTACTTGAAACGGTTCGGGCACCGAGACGACGACAAATGCTAGTGGTGCGGCGATGGGTGGATGACAAATTTGTTTCTCTGGTACGGTATAGGGCTTGGATGTAGTGAAAGCCTCTTACATTAACATGACATCACCAGATGGAAGTGCAATGGTCGGAGGTCTCGCAGCGGCTGATTGTCCCCGAGCACTGGAGTATAGTGGCAGCGGAAATCATTAAAAGTCGGCTTTTATTCTAGATAGCCCTCTGGGGGACTATATTATGCAGCATAACACACTTGGCGGGCTTTTATGTAGGATAACCCTAACAAAAAGTGTTGAACTAAAAAGGAATGATTGCTCTCATTAACTCGAGTCATTAACCTTGATATGACTAGTCAATAAAAGTGATTAACCATCAATACAACACCATCACACATTTCCTGCCCATGCTTGCCCACTCAACTGGCGAACGATTCGGATATCCGAGCGCCGAGAAAACATTAAATAGCACTTGTGGAGAGGTTCACTAAGCGCTGAGGGTTATTCTATATAAGTTCTTGAATTGAGAGTTTTCCTACAGATTACCATCCTCTAAGGGGTTATTCTGCATAATAACCGGACTTGTAAAAACTAGGTAGGTATAGCAAGAACCTTGTTCTTTATGTTAATTCTGGGAAGTCTAATACCAGAGCGCGATAGATCACTCAGATATAAGACCATTCAAATTCACTAGCTACAAGATAAACTCCACAATTCAACCTAATCCTTGCCTCCGGACGACACAGCTTCTGTCCCTTTAGGTATTCATAATAAATAACTAATCTTTTTATGAGTTTAGTTTAAGGTGGGTGAGACAAGTGGCAATGGAAAGATAGCTAGTACTATTTAGCAGATACTCGGGGTCAAGAAACGAACGAAGCAGGATCGGAAGCACTTATTGTAGTTTATATTTTGCTGGGTGTGCATACATATTTCTTGTCTTATAGCATGATATCAATGAGAGTTCGACAATGGCAATGCAGAAAGATTAGGAGAATGAGAGTTTGAACCTCTTAGATGTCTTTTTATATCCGATTTTTACTTTAACGTCAGGTCTCATGATCGTGCGATCCGCTGATCGTAGAATCCGCTGTCGACATAGGCGTAGATGGCTTGTAGTTTGGGGGTGTAGGGAAAGATCTGGAGGAAGAATCGGAAGGATGTAGAAGTATGTCGTGAAGTTGGGTTTGAAGAAGTCGTGCCGACGGTTTCGGAGAAGAATTTAGATACGCACGCCACCGGGTCTTTCCCTAACAGAGGGAGACTGTTAACGCTGCTACCTGGCATGGTGGTGGTGATAATGTGGTGAACTCGGTGAAGTAGGGGATGTCGTTCTTCGTTGTTAGTGCATCAGACCCCTGTTGTGCTAGACAGAGGGGTTATTTGCTAGCGAACAATCCTTGTCACCCACCCCAAGAGAAGTGGAGCAAAGCAAAACAGGCAGAAAATGGCCATTAATTTGTTATTTGGTGCTCTCGTTCTCAGATTTTCTCATCGCTCACAAGCTCGCTCCTCAAAAGACGGCTGGTTTCCGAGCGCAGGTTACATGTATGTTTAGCTGAACTGAAGTTTTCATGCCAAACATTCTTGTATTTGATTAAATAGAAGGATGAAAAACTCTTGGAACAAAATTCTTAGTTCCTAAATGGGTCCTAACAGAGTCAACCTTTCAATTGTGCTTCTAGCAATTGAAATCACTACCGACATAAGCATATTTCGCAACTCTAGCAAGAGGCGTGTATGTTTGATTGCGCCAGTATATGATAGCTAGACAGCACCACCGGATCAGACTTCCGCGTCAAGAGTCGCTATAAGTATCTCGTAGTTACGCCTCTTCGTTCTCTCCAGCTTCCATATCTCTGCTGCGCATCCCGATATCTCCACTTGATACCCGCTATGTATAGCTTACAGATCTCCCTACACAGTTAGTTAGTGCACTATAGCATCATGCATGTCGCCGCCTCGCCGCTTGCGCCTGCCAAAAGGTAACATGATTGCATGCAGAGTGCCTGACCAGCCTGATGTCGAAGGCTGTAGGAGCTGTACTTATATGCTGGAGGTGCTGCAGACCGGTTCTGCTCCCCTTGCCTACACAGAGGCCCAATTAGAAACAGTGTGCGCTACGACAATCAGTGAAGACGCTGCGGGGTCCTTTTTCGGTGTTTTGGGCAGATTATCTTCTTTTCGGAGATCCTCGTGTCCGTCTTGGATTACAGCTTGCGCGCACATGCGACCTTTTCGCAGATCGCGTATAGCACTCGTTTCCGACCGACCATGGCTCATTGCTCGCGCTAGTAAATGGTAACCTCCGTGTACGTAGGCTGGACACACCCATCCCTAGTAACAGGCGCTTTCTTTACCCACGTAGAGCATGAGAAGGTCCTTGAGTTCAAAACCGCGGGAACATTTCACCCTCTGATACTTCCCAATCCATCCCCTTATGTTCGCGTTGGTGAGGCCATTCTCTGCGGTTCCAGCCTGTGGTGACTATACGAACCCAGCTACCTGCCAAAAGTACGTAGGCGTCATTAGCCTCGCCCATGATGGGGATTTTTCAGAAGAAAGAAATGGAGTTACAGAGTAAAATAGTTGTCTCCATAGCCATCGGAACTGTGCCCCTCGCTTTCTGTGCGAATAATCCTCCCACAATGCCGACGCAGTATCCGCACGCCGCCTCTCTACCGGACCCGCACGCGCCACCGCTCGCATTTGCCAACCGATCATACGCGAACGCAAAAGCCAAACCCATTATCTTGAACGCATCACACCACTCACTGTGTGATCACGGCGGAACCATGAAATACTACCCCTTCCACTTACTCTGTCGACTCGCGATTGGAGGCTGTCGTCGCGACGCGTCGGGATAGCTAGTGTTGCCGAATCGAGAACCTCAGCCAACTTCGAAGTTGTGATGAGCTCGTACGTACTCCGTAGACTCGCGATGATGACGATAATAGACTTCTGTTGGTAGGCTCGTACGTGTACGTGCTCGCTATAGTTCAGCCTGTGGTGAATTTACGAACCCAGCTACCTGCGGAAAGTATTGTGGTTGTTAGCCAAGCTCCCATTTCTGTCTTCGTTCATCGAGAAAGAAAGGAATGAGTTTTGCAGAGCCGAATAGTCGCCGCGAGATTGTATTGCATGTGAACATTCAAGCGTGGTTGCTATGATGGTAGATGTAGCTGGGGACTTTGCTTCTGAATAACACAAGGCACAAGAATATGGGAGCGTTTGTAATACTCTAGCAGAAACAAAGGAATGAGGTTGAGGAATGAGATCGCTGCAAGTTTTGATGGAAACAAACGTTCGTACTGGGGGAGGGGGTAGGTTGATGGAGGTGAAGTTTGAGGTTCGAGGGTGTGGGAAATGTGTTGTCTCGTCCTCAGCCTCCTACCATCTGTCTGCGACGCCAACAACTTAGCTCATTCCTCGCATGGATTAGCGCACGCTGTGTTCCTCGGTATGTACTTGTTACGACTTGATATTGCTACTACAACTGAATTTTATAACTACAACCTCGACAAAAGCTTATGACGGTGGTTGCGATCGTACCTTAGACTATTTGCGCTGAACCTTACTACCAATCACGCTCATCTACTTAGCCACGCTCAGCCACTCTCATAGAATGAATAAATGGGAGAATACCAAAGCCTCCTAGGGCTGTCTTAAACAAGGGACCGCGGATTTTGTATGTCTGCATAACGCTGCTCAATATATAATATATTTACAACCTTTCATTCAGAATGCCACCCTCCCAGTCGCAACCTGGTTCCAGCAAGCTGCCTAAACTACTCTCTCCATTACCACCGTATTTTCTCCTCCTCCTCCTCCTCCTCCTCCTCGTGCTCATCACCATCCAGCTGGAAGGCCGCGGCGTCGCTGAGCGCGCCCCCTGGCACTGTAAATGTCATCCTCTTCTTTGTGGGCGTCATGGTCGCTATCCTCGTCGCCATCCTCATTCTCGCCGCATTCTCGTTGCCGTTATCATCAATCCCATTTTCGACGTTGAAAGGAATATCGAAGGTAGTGTAGACTGGCTTCTGGATCTTTAGCTCTCGCAGCAGTGCTTCAATCGCTGCCTTGTTAATCGCAATTCCACGCGTGTCAACCGGGACGGCTAGAGCGCTATTCACTCCCTTCTCACGTAGGATGAGGTCGTTGACAGCTGCACCTATGAAGTTATATAACTTTTTCCGATACGGAAAAGGTAGACTATTCCAGGTATTCATTAGCTGCGCGTATATATCTGCGTTATGTTAGTGCAATGCCACGCGTTGCAAAACCAATACTCACGGCCATCATTATCTCGATTGAAGTAATACTCCCACTTTGGCCTTTTCCTGGCGTTTCCTTCGTCGTAGTTTTCGTTTTTCTTGGGGGGGAGTCCGCCATTCCGTTGCCACTCTTTGAGTGCATGATGCAAAGCTGTGCATGTCAAAACAAGCAGTGTCGCAGGCGTCCGTTCTCGCATCCAATCATAGAAGCAGTCGGCACGCTTACCGCGTTTACGTTTGCGCTGAAAGAAATGGGAATACAGAAACTGTGGAATCTCCTCCGCAAGAAAGTAGCTAGCTCGTTCCTGAAAGCCAGATTAGCGATGTTGAAAGCAGTGGGTACAACTCACCTCGGGTGCATTTGTGCGGTCGCACTGACGCACTGTGTACGTATGACTATTGAGAAGTTCATCAATGTGTATGCGACGCTGGTCGTCGTCTTCGAAACGGTGCAAATTGTACAGACTTCCAACACAATCCCTTGCCTTCTTGATCATATGCGATCTGACAGAGTTGCAACTGTTTTTGATCTGAGATCAACCGGTGGTCAGTCAATGCATATACAATTCAGCAAGAAACCTAACTATCTTAAGAAGCTCCTTCTGCCGTTCTCGGAGATCAGCTGTGACTCCTTCTTGCCTGCATGCCTCCACCCACATATGTTCAACTGCCTGCAACATGCGAGAATCATTGTGCCAGTGTGTGTGTGCCACTCGAATCGTGTAAACTACCTGTATGAGCTCAGGCTCTGTTGGAAATGGCAGATCGGTGAGCAGATTCTTCTCCATCATCCGACACGTCGTCTCGAGTACTGCGGTAACTCTAAGATCGCCAGGTGCGAAGACGCTTCGACTGCTGTATCGTTTGCTGCTAGCTGATGGACTCAACGGCGTATTTGGGGTCGGAAATGCTTCCGTGAAAGGTGGAGACGATGGGATAAGTTGCGAAGCTGATGACGATGGGTGTGGACTCCCGAGATGACTGAGGTTGGTCGCTGAACGAACACCAATTGATACGACACTGGCGGCTGGCGAAGTCGAAATTGATGATTGATTCGTGGGAGGTACTGCATTTAACGCGCGAGTAGGTGCCGATATAATGGGTGTAGACGAGTAATCAGCACCTGGCGCTCGGCGAGCCGATGCAGTGCATATAGTCGAATTATCGATGCTTGCTGCGGATGCAACGCGGATCGTGGAACCATCGACGCCTGGCGCTATGGGAATCGTAGTCTTCGTTCGCTTTCGCTTTGGAGTGTCAGTCTGCGCAGCTTATCTCCGCTTTTTACTTTTTGCAGCGTGAGGCATCGGGCAGGCAACAATTGGAGCGGCCAGTGTCGCTTTCAGAGTTGAGGATCCTGCGTCGTGTAATGCCCTGGCCCTGGTTGCTCGGGTCATTTAAGATAAGACTGAATGGCAGAAAGGCAGAAAGGCAGAAAGGCAGAAAGCGAATGCAGAAGGAGAGTGCGGAAAGAGGGTAGGTGCAGTTGAATGATGTCGTGTTCACGAAATTTGATGGGATGTGGGCATCGCTGTGCAGTGCAGCTCCGAAAAGGGGTGGATTCACACCAACGTGATATTCCAAATTCCAAGAACTCCTCACGCATTACTCCACACCTATCATAATAGTTTCGAGCATGCTACTAAAAATACAATGAATAGAACGACCTGACCCAAACTCTAAAGATTTAAACTCGAATCAAACTCTAGCTCGCTCAGTATGGTAAGACGTAGACTCGGCGTTTCCAGCAACGAAGTGCTAACCCGGATTAAGAGTATCCATATCGGGCTTAGTTAGAAATACAAAAATTTGAACCAAAAGGCAACTCCCGCCCTTCCGCCCAACCTCTCAACTCCGTCCGACGACTCCACTCTTAGCAACGCATCTCCAGGCGACACATCCAAACGACATGGCTTCTAGCGGTGGGCACCTCCTGATGAGTTTCATGCTCTCCTTCAGCCGATGCCGTTCCAAATCAAGAAACCAAGCAATAATATACGAAACAATCAGATACCCGCAAAAACCAAACACTAAAAAGAAACCATCTTATTCCTCGTTACTGTTCCAACAGATAATAGAAGCCATTCTGATCATTCAAACCAGTGGGGCAAATACTCGTTTCAGCGAGGAGAACCTACATCTTCTTAGGCAATGGTACTGATCCAGCAGTAGGAGGATCCTTGATGTACTTGTTATCAGCCAACCAAGATACTTCGTCTGCTCCAACCACGGTATTCTCCCAATTGACATAAAAGCCCAAAGCCCTGGCCCTGATAGCCTGCAGCATTCGTGTCTGTCGTATAATCCTTTTTTGAACGAGGATTTCGCGCTTCTTGAGGTTTTTTCGACTCCAGGGCAGGGACCTTGGCTTAGCCTTGTAAACCGCGTCCTCATCATCCTCGCTTTCCGGGATATCATACACTACCACGTCGGGAGCAGGCAATACTTCATCCTGGTGAAAGAATGGCCGGTTTCCTGAAATCGGCGTATCCGATTGTTTTGAATCCTTGCCAGACGGCAGTCGATAGTAGACGACATACATCGTTCGATCAGGGAATGCTTTCGTTCGAGTAATCCATCCTTGGAGGGCATGATCGTCATGTAGCAGAAATACCTTATCCTTCTTGGGACCTTTACCTTCCTGCTTCTCACTTATAACTCCCCAGATGGCACGGATCGTTCTCGTCGAATGGGGCATCGCGGTCGTCAAGGCTGCTGCTAACTTGGGTATCGTGATGTCAGCGATATCGATGGAGGTCAGTGTAACGATGAGGGATTCATCCTCCACGGGCCACAAAAACGGAAATAGGCCGGCATTATCCTCCGAGCGTAGGGCGTCCTCCGGCGAGACGTATACGGCAGTAATTGGCACAGTTTCTAAGAACTGGTGTGAATTGACGATCCGACGTTTCTTCTGCTCGCTGGGAGATGTGTAAGCATCACTTTCCAAGTCTGTTGGACGGTCACGTAAGTTGTTGCACACATAATGCCAATATCGCTCACCTGAATCGAGTGTCCTCTTTCCTATACCCTTGCCCTTGCTCCTGCCTCCAACCCTTTCTACCCGTAATGCCTCTTGGGTGAAATAGTCCAGGGCTGCAATGCATTGACGGACATCCTTGGTAGTTGACCCGTCCTTGTGTCGTCCAACTTTGCTGGACAAATGTTTCAATTGCTCGATATGACGCGCGAGGTACCGTAGGAAATCTATCCATTCTTGCTCACTGCGTTCCTTCTTCTCCGTGATTCCTTTACTCATGGCATAGGCCTGTATCTGCGACCTGACGAGATCGTCCGTTCGACCTTTGGTAGTTTGACGTGGATCGGATACGCCCAGCTGATCTGCAACCCAATCGGTGACGTTGATGTTTTGGGCTGCTGCCCATTGACGAATTTCCTGGCTTGCCATATTGCAACAGGGGTGTTAGTCGTTTGGAAGCGGGAATTCGGCGTTTGATATACTCACATTATTGTACTAAAAGTCGATATAGAAGGCAGTTGCTTGTGTGTAGTGATTTGCTATAGAAATGATAGCTACGTAAAGTGTGTTGGGGGGAGATATATCTGCGTTGAATATGTACTTAAAATGTGGGATGAGAACTGAATGCGAGATATGGGGATCTAGGCTCTTGAGAGGAGGAGACGGGGTTTATACTCGGGTCCAGATAAAGGATCAGACGCTCCTGTTCTGGTATTGAATTTGGCTAGTAGGGCATGGGGGTGAATGTTGCAAGTCAGTGCACTCTAGTTCTGCTCTGTTATTATTCCAGCCGCGTGATATTCAAACTGTGTGGCATGATCATGTCTTGCTAGTTCTGTGCGGCTACCTGCTACTTTGAAGAGGAGCGTCCGATCCTTTACCGGAACCCCGGCCCTTGATCTCACGTGATTTTATACTAACTGAAATGGTGAGACTGATCTAAGTTGAGATCACGAAAAAGTGAGGTGAGACATCACTCCACCAAAAATTCAAATTACCTCCAGAGAACTGAGCTTTTGGGGGGTATTAGTTTACATCTACCTGGGTCAATGCCGAGTTTTGTTTAAAGAATTCCACAACATGTGCACTCACTGCAGCCTTAACCCGAAGCTGATCCAGATTGTTGCAACCTTGACCCAGTCACTTTATACCACAAATTTTGCCTGATTCTCTTAGTGACCAATATAAACTGTATTTCCTTTACTCTACACTCTTCTTTCCATGCAAACCCAGCTCAACCTGTGGTGTTAAAATTGTCACTGTGAACTTTGTGTGGAGCGATGTCTCCAGGCTCTCTCACAACTCCGTTCTCTTCCATTTTCATCTTAGTGCAATTGAGAGCCAAATTCGAGGCCAATGCAAAAGCGAGGCTATTAACGGCGGTCGTAAGGCCGTTATCCATATATGACCGTAGCACAACCGCCCGGATACCGTTTTGACGGTTGGCAGACGGCCAAAAGCCTTTAACAATGGTTATAAGATGACGACGGTCCTACAGCCATTGTTAAAACCCCCTTTTTTCGTACAGCATGGAAGAATGAAATCGGAGTGATTTAGTGTGAGAATTGAATGCAATTAACCTCGCGTGAACAGTTGTCTATACGTCGTCCATAGAATCAGGGACTAGCTAATGAAATGGTCAAACCTTCTTCCTCAAAAAACCCTTCTCTTCTCATTCAGAAACCCCTACACTCCCGGTTTCGCCTTCAATACCGGAGTACACATCAGTAAATGTAGTCGGTGGTTTCCGGCGTCTCATGAATATGCCTAATGAATCGTTGTCTATCGGGAACTGCGACGGACTTGTCATATTTATATGCACTAGGCCGAATCTACCATCATCATCCACAGATCAATTATCGCCTTGGTCATTGAGCACGAACTTAGCACCTCCAAGAGTATTGAATGGAGGCATTCAGAGATGTTACATATTATGGTTCTAAGACTGGGGGAAATGCGCAATGGGTTGAGTCGAGTCATCAATTCTCTTGAGGAGATATTGAAGATATGTACAAATAGTTGACAATCATTAGCATCTTCGAACTGGGGAGTAATTCAGAGAATATATTTGTTCCTGCGCTTTTTTGTGTATACGTACAGAAGCAGATGGATGAGATTAGATTCGACGGATCAGATGGCGCTCGGTTAGATCCGCTGTTAACGTTGCGACGTTGGTTGAGCCTCATTACTTGCGAGGCTGAACACGAGAAAATAGTCGCCAATAGAGCCCAAGATTCGCGAGCTGTATCTTTGCTCTATATTGATCATATATCTGTTGTTACTCGTGGTTAGAATCTTTTTGCTTACCTTCCTATCTACCACCATTACAACTCTTCACTCGGACTCAATCGCTCAGGGTTATAACATGACGTCAACGAGCATTAGTCTCGTTTCCAGCGTACTAGGAACGAGACTAGACGAGCCGTGTGTGTACCTGAAGACTCACATCTCCCACAATTTCGCCGCCCTCCGCCTCGTTTGTGGTTGCCTGGTGTTGGAAGCTTTCGATAGTTCTCACCTCCGACGGAACAGCGAGTTTGTTGGTACGTCAATATCTCAAAACCTGTTTTACCCCGCCATCCATCCGGTTGATGATCTGCAAGCTTTTCGCTTATCCTCCTCGCCTCCTGCAGCCCTAACAACAAGGGAGTTCATTGACAGCTCTACGACAACTATGACGAATGACCATGATAAACCAACAGAATTACACTGCCGCGCTCAGGCCTCGCTTATCTCCCCACCGCTTACTCCACTTGCCAGGATCTTCTCGCCTCCAACAAGAGAATTTGTCGACGGCTTCACGCGGACGACGACACCGGCACTGCCGAGAGCTTGAGGTTTTGCCGTTCCTAGCCGCTGACGATTTGCAGGCGGTTGTTCCTCCTCCTCACTACCTTCGAGTCGATCGCTACTCTAACATCGATTTCTACACATGACCTCCGATTAACAAGCTAGCTCGGGCACTAATGACGATACACTCTAGGCAGGTTTGCTTCTCCACTCTTTATTCCGCTGATGATTTGCAGGCTTTTTCCCCCTGCTTGCCTTCTATGGCCCTTACAATTGTGAATCTTTCGATAGCTCCACGCAGAAGACGATACACCGATAAAACAACAGTGCCGAAAGCTTAAAGTCGGTTCACTTCCCACCGTTGCTCACCGCTAATGATTGCAGAGTTCCTCTTTCTCCTTCTCCCTTGTCTCCGAGTCGGTAGCTGTTCAGGTTTCAATTACGTTTACCATCTTCGGATAACAAGCGAGTTTGTCGACAGCTTGCTACCAGCTACAATACCCGATGAATCCATGGAAAGTCTATGTACTTCTCCGCTGTTGGCGGTTACTAGGTTTTTTTTGCTTTGAAAGCCCTCACTACAGCCGAGTTTTCGACGCCTCGCCGACAGCTTGAGGTTGGGAGATTCCCGCCATTTCTTGCCGCTGACGATTTAGAGCCTTTTGTTTCTCCCCGCTTTCGACTACATTCAGCTCCTTTGGACAACAAGCAGGCTCTATACCGATGACAATACACTGCCCATTCTACACTCCCGAGAGCCTGAAGGTATGTTTACGTCCAACGTTCCTCGCCTCTGTCGATTTTCAGACCGTTATTTCTATTCCTCGCCTCTCAAAGCCCACACAATTGGCAAGCTTGTCGACAGCCCGACGGTTACGAAGATGCTACACTACGAGGAGCTCAAGATCGGTCTACTCCCCGGCGCTAACGATTCACAGGCTGTTATTTCTCCGCCCTCCTTACCGCCTACAGCTCTCGGTTGATCCTCCTAACACCACTGCTACACCTCATCCCCGGCCGAGTTTCGTCGACACTTCTTCATCTTCTACCTTGAGGAAGCAGCCGCCGCATGTTACCCTCAGTGGAGTATGGTCTTTCGGGTCTACTCTTTCGTAAGTTTTTTGACTCGGGAAGGCCGTTTCTTACTGTGAAGCGCAGTAGCTTTTGGGACTACTTTCTGGTAGGTCTACTTCATCATTCACTGGTTACTGTCTTTCTGTTCGTTGCCAGTTCGATTAGTTTTCGTTCCTCATCTCGCTGATGATTTATTTCATCGCACAGATCTCGACTCCAACTATCGACGGAATCTATATTATACACCCTTTCGTTTTCATTTGTCTGAGCCCCCCCTTTCACACCTGTAGCCAACATTGAACTAGTCTAAGTATGCCCTTGATCATCTCGTTTCTAATTGATAGTTTATCAACTCGATTCAGCTTGAAGCCTCACCCCCAGGGGAGCTGGTCGACATTAGATCATGTCTTTGGTACGTTTACTTGTTCGTTACTTCCGTTGCCTTCATCTATATCCTGTTTGTTCAATTAATGACCGCACCTGTAGTAGAACTGAACAAGTCTCCACTTCCAGTATATAATGAGCTCTCCTTCAGCCGATGTTCCACTAGTTCCAATCCCATCGAGGCGGGAAAAATTCAGATGGAATCCACCTGTATGCCGCCTATCCTCTCGTTTTTCGAGCTTCAACTAAGAAGCTTGTTGATTTGTCTGAACCCCGGTGGAGTATATTTACAACTTCTCGGTATGTCAAATCCTTTTATCAGGCTACATGAATACACAGACCGATACAAATTTTCCTCTATCTCGTACCAATCCAAGATAAAGAACTAACATGTGCTCAGTATTGTTGGTAGTCATCCTTCCGAGTCTGTTTAGCCACTTTATTCCATACCACTTTACCTGTAAGATCTCTATATCACCTTAGCCTTGAAGGTATCTCTCCTTCACGTTTAAAATGCCACTAAGAAACCCACAAAACCTCCACCAAGCCCATGATGCCAGCCCGGAGCCGGTAGTACTTGGCAAACCAAAAAATGCAGCGCGACGGCAGGCCTGTGCTAAGATCTAATCTGCCTTTAAATAGAGTATCATGTTAGACTCAATAGACTCCTAGCGGACTAGAATAAAAAAATTGCACCCCCAGTGCAAACAAAAGTTAATTTCCGTGTGTGATACAAAGAGATCAAAGTGAATCCAACACCAGCTTAACCCCAACACACCCGCATCACCATAGAAATTGCAACCAAATCCTAAAAAATCCTGCCCACACTTATACTGATCAGCAGTTTCTTCTACGCTCTTGCAAAGACCCGAGAAGAGAACCAACACTGCCTGTTCCTCTTCTACACTGATTCCGGAGGGAAGTGTGTATCATAGGGTCCACCCTCCTAGTCCGTTTTAAACTTGACTAGGGAGACTAGAGGAGCCAGAGGAAGCGGTCGAGACCAGAGATTCGGGGAGAGTCGGGAAGCCATCCAGAGGGCCCTCATCCGGGGCCGGGACCAGATCACGCGGCATTTCCTTTACCAGAAACTCAAATATCAGGTCCTTATGTGAGTCTGGTATGCGCACATACATGTTATTCCAATTGACTATGAGCCACGGAAAGATACAATACATCAAACGTTTGACATTCATGAGTTCTGCACAGGGTACTCAACAATCCGTCCCGGCCGGGTTGCGGTAAGGGGGTTTCTTTGACTAGGGAACGACCAAGTTGTTACGAATGTAAAGCGGATGAAGTCTATTCTATTATCTAAGGAGAAGCTCTGTCTTTATATTGAGAGCCTGGAACACCATGGAGGTCCATGGAAGCTCATGATTGCAAATACCAGTGGCGGTGGCGGTGGCGAGTGAAAACTCGTGGATGAGTCTACGACTCTGAGTCCGTAGCCTGTGAGTCAATTCGGCGATCTCAGTACAGGTGACTTCCTTACAGATCATATAGTAATACAAGTCAGCAGATGAAGTCGAGTGATGTGCTATGAAACGAGTGACAGTTTGATGATTAGGCGACAACTCATTCATCGCGCAACAGAACTCCTCAAGTGGTCTCGGAGGTCGGTGGTGACATAGGACGCCGATAATGGTCTACGTTCACTGTCTTTTTGAGCAATTGGGCAATTTTTGAAGAAAGTTGTGGCAACCTTCGCTAGGGTCCGATAGGTCCCTGACCCCGGTGTCCGCGCATGTTGCGCCCTGGACGACGTTGCTGGGCCCGCAAAGATTAGACGGCGGACGAACAATTGGGGAGGTTCCCTGCAAGTGTTATACAGATCCAAGATTCCCAGATTTAGCAAGGGGACTTTCTATGAACGGAAGTTGAAACTGCGTGTAGGGATCAAATGCAGCTTGGCCCGTTCCGTTGCCCTGTATGTGTTTAGCCAAGCCTGGATCTGAAAGGTTCCCGTGCTGGCCAATCGAGCTTTAGTATGCCGCGATTTCTCGGGTGTCTACTTAGCGTTCTGTGCTATAGAATAGAACATGTGCGGTCGGCAGGCAATTCGAAACGGATGGATTCGGCCGTCTAGAAGCAATTTCGGCTCGCAGGTGCTGTTTGTTCCGAAGTCGATAGCACCCTCCATGTGTAGATAGATTATCAGCTAAGATGCTATTACCGTCAAAGATTGATACCCGCTCCTGTACATTGAGAATCTACTCAATTCGATACACGGGTTCTACTAGTTCTCTAAGTTGGTTCTAACATCCGGATACCATCAATAAGAATCGCAGTGGCAGATCGGTAGAAGACGGCCTTTACAACGAAGTTTGAATAGAAGGTTCCCCGAGCCAGTTCCTGAGAATGATGAACAGTATTTTAGAACTGATAAATCGGAAATTTGTAGTCGTATATCTAGACGATATTGTGATCTACAGCGCCACCTTCGACGAGCGTACTCCTCACGTATGAGAAGTCATATCCTTGCTGGCAGCAAAAGTATTACCTAAAAAAATGCTAGATGAAATTGTAGCCTACGTATCATCGACCACAAGCCGGAATCTGTTCAACTAGAATATTGCCTTGGGGCTGTGAGGCATTCGCATCTTATATTATTACTACAGTTAACACAGATACATATAAGATTAGTCCCCTCCTTCCTCCTGGAGTATCGTCACGAGAGCGTCGTATGAAGTCGGGTGTGGGTTGAGAATGAGCGCTAAGCTCTCGGATTCCATTACTAACTGATTGAATTCTTGTGATCTCATTCTAGCTTCACTGGGTCCACTGATTCTGTCATCCCAATAATGTGACTGAACGTGGTCGAACTCCCCCTCCGAGTTCCTTTATCAATCGAAAATGATTCTCAGTCTCCAGCGGCAGACTAACGTGTAGGAATAACCTGAGCACTATAAATGAAAGCTATAGATCATGGATGCTGATTATGGATACTGCGTGATGCTTCTAAACTGGTTATATGTTTAAGCCTCAGGCTGCCGCATGAACGATACTGGTGCCCAGCGATAGCTATGGACATCCGTCCTCGGCATTTTACGAAAGATTTTCTGCTACAACGCTGTCGGTGAAAGAGTAGAAAACCCACATCCGTTGTTCGAGTGATCCCCGTATCCTATCCCAGTATGGTAGTTAATAGTGTTGCACACGAGACGAGCTGGCTTGAGATCTCGTTGAACTAAAATCTTAAGACTATCAAGCCTTTGGAATCCCATGAAAAAAGACATCTCGAACCCCTTGTATAAATTGTTTAAAAATTTCTTAAGACATCGTGAGTGATAAATGATGAATAATACTAACCGCGAAGGTACTAGTGGTGAAAATCTTCACCTTGCTGCTCACCAGTTATGGCGACTTCGGAGGTTGTAATTGTCAGTAGCGTTGCCAATCATTCAAAAAAGATTGAGAGGCTATAAACTGCTTCAGAGATTGTGAAGTTATGGTGACTCGTGAAATTGATATCTTTACCGCTACCGCCATGTAGACTCTAGCCGCCTCGAGTTCTGGAGCTTTATCACATAACGTCTCAATGCCAAAGCCTCACTTGCCCATAAGACGGGACGTCTCAAGCCGGAGCCGAAGTTCTTCTCGTCTCGTCTCACATGCAACACTACACAAGTTCTATGAATCTCATCTATCAGTACAGTAGCTAGACCGTACTACTAGACCGTAAGTCATAGCGCAGTGCAGAGTAAATGCATGGAGTGAGAAACAGGGTTTCGAAACGAGCAGTGTTCCTAAGGAGCCAGCAGGTCAAGTTTTAGATAGACTTAAGTTGTTACACAACGGTTGTACCGGGTTAATCTGCGGCCAGCTCAACTGCCCACTGCAGGTTTTTTTGAATGATGCTCCTTAAACACAAGGCAGTTCCAAGAGCGGCAAGTATAAATGCTACCGAGCTCTGTTCTGCACTGCAGGGCTTTGAAATGCCTGGCAGCCGGTCGTGCCGCTTAGGGAGACCGAACAGCTGGGAAAGGAGGTGAAGTACTATTTTAAGAAATTACCGTTCACTATGTAAGAGTGCTGATGTGAAGGCTCCAACAGGTGCGTACTTTGGACTTTTAAAGTAATCATTGGCTAAGAACGCGCAGAGAGTAGGAAGTTAGAAGCAGCTTTATTTAAACGGTTATATTAACCGAACGTCGGGGATAACTAAGTAGCAGACAGCTAAAACTTGTGATATAAGCTAGTGTGCGGCTAGGCACGAGATAAGCAGAATTACTTAAACAAATTACGGCTCAACAAAATGTTAGTAACTAATTGCTCGCTCCAGGTCGTAGGTTCCCACACCCCGGGCTGTCTAGAGCTATTATATACTTTTGAAGTATCTGGGCATCTAACCCGCCGCGGGTGTGGTGTATCACTCGCTATTTGTTCCAGGTATCCTGTTGCATGTATATACTCGATGCTTTGCCCTGGGCGGAGGAAGTTGTTTTAAGTTTCGTTTTACCTCGCTAGGCAAGATGGATATGCGTTTCACACCATAGATTGTGCCGCAACGCCGATATGGGGACCACCCATCTATTGTGAATTCTCTGTTTGGTAAGCTTTGCTCACTGCACTGTAGCTGATATCCCTCCTCCAAAAGCTCTGCTTCTCCCTATCCACCCCTCTTCACCCACCCGTCCTCCTCTCCCTCTCCTAAATACAAGTATTGGATCTCCTTACGCCTCAACGAACCGGAGACGATCATAATCCGTCATTCACATATTGAGGCAGACAATGAAAGCCACCTCATGCATACAGCCCAGGCGCCTTATTTGGGGCGTGGGCACGCCCAGCGCCCACACCTAACAAGCGGCTAGCGGGGCACCTTGCACTGCACTAAGAAATCCCGGTATTTTTTCAAAATTGCAAGTTACTCAACAACAACACAATGGAGAGAAGATCGGAGACTGCAGTATGATAGTTAACTGCAAGGCCTACATATGCATCCAAAAATCAAGTCAAATGGACCAATTTTGAGCAAGTTGAAAATGTGAGTGAGAGTCCATGAGGCTGGCGGATTTTTTGTCTTTCTTTTGACTCCCCTGTTTTATCACCAATTGTAAATCAAATTTGCTAGTGATGATATCAGAGCATATATGGCTTACTGGCTGTCAATTGGTATTGGTCTTGGCATATTTGGATGGGTGGTTGTTGTAATAGATACAATGTTGAAGTTAGATTACTGGGAGGCACTCTACTATAGCATAACTCAGGGAATTTTTGCCCACATGACATTTTGCACTATTTAGAAACCGCCAAGCTGACCCTGAATAATCTTCTGGTATGCATAAGAGACACTGGCAGCAAGGGCACTGAATTCCAGCCAGAACTGGTGGAGAAATCAAGTGGGGTAGGTAGTCATCCTTCTTTTCCACCTGCCCACCTACCAACCACCCCCATAAGTCTGCCAATTCTTGGTCAAATTCCATGCCCTTTTGCATAGAGTAGCTCTACTATATGTAGATAGATTCTGCATTATCCTTGGGCAGATACTAGAACTGTCTGTGAACTGGTTTAGGACACTACATTTGAGTCATGAGCTGTCACTCACCACAGATGCACTTTACAGTCAGGTAGAAAAGATTTACCTGATGGTATACAACATGTATCTAAGCATCAGGTAGAAATAATTTGCCTGACACAAAATACCAGTAGTGCTAAGCAGTGCTGAGTATATTCTAAGCCACTGTACTTGATCTACAACAACTCCTTGAATATTAGAGAAAACTAAAAGAAGATGCAAGCAAGTGAAAGAGCATCTTGTTAACTACATTTCATGTATAAACAATATCCTGGTCAAAGTAAAACTCATGGAGTTAATTGAGCTCAAAGTTGAATAGATGTGTGAGCTGGGAGCGGGGGAGGTGGCTCTGGTGGGTGGCTACGAGGTGCCCCGCTAGTGGCTTGTTAGGTGTGGGCGCTGGACGCGCCCGCGGCCCCTAATAAGGCGCCTGGGCCGTATGCATGAGGTGATGAAAGCCATGGTATAACACTTGGCATACTTGGCGCTCCCATTTCCCCGTCAAGCATAAGACATCACTCGGCTTGGCGCCAAGCCATTATCTTTCTCCCAGAATCAGTCTTAAGTAAACTTAAGATCATAGAGCTGACCGCTAGCTAGCGGAGCTGGTAGTAAGGGGCACACTCCTCTCATGTATATAACTCGCGTCTTTCTCCTTCTCTCTTCTCACTGTATCTAAGTCTATACGCGCACGCGGTTTTCCCCGTATTTCAACATATCCAGGGAGGTTTGAGTTATTCGGTGAAGTAGTTGCGGCGAAGTCCCAGTAGGGTCTTAATTGCAGTACAATAAAAAGATAAATGTTACAGAAAGATTGACTATGAGACGCAGGAAAAAAACTAAAAGTCAAAACGCTAACAGACTATCCAAAATATACTCTTCGTCCTTATACCGCTCGATTCCCTTACTTCTTAGATTTTTTCTTTCCCCCTAACAAAACCGCTGGCCCAACTACCGGCCGAACCTCCACTTTTCTCTTTTCAGTCAAAACACTGTTCCAAGTGACCACGCGCTTCTCCGCCTGCTTCCTCCCAAATGTAGCCAATCGAAGTGGCTTCCAGTCATTAAGTATGGCTTGAGCCACTTTGGAGGGTTCATTGATGTCGGAATTGCAGTGGTTATAACGATTCCAACCACCAATCTTGTGGTTCTCGGTATTGGAGGTTATCTCATTGCATAAAGTGTTGAGTTTGGAACCCAGCGAGGTTATAGAGGTGTCTGAACGGAAGTTGAAGTCATCCGCGAATAGATTCGCAGCCTTCAATCTCATATGCAGCACTCCAAAAATTAAATGGTCGCATGTCTTGCCAGCAGATTGCCCAATGCTGGAGGTCCTACGACACTTTGTGGTTGTATCGTCGTTGTATTTTTCATATAAATCTCGGCATGCCTTGGCGATCTTATTACCGGCAGTATGTTGTTGTTCGATCATTGCATCTATGTGTATATCGATTCATATGAGTATTGGTACAGCCTATCACGTCTTTGGGCTAGAACGATACCTATAATCTCTTGAGGAATGAATTTAGATAATTTCTTGACACACTTCGGCCCTTCGCTGACAACAATCAAAAACTCATTATCTTCAACTATCCCGTTTTTGGAAAACTTCTTGGTTAAAGTCTGGAAAGCCTGGTCTTCTCGAAGCACCCAGGATACAAACAGCCAATCCTCGTACCCTGGGGTTTCCAAGCATGGCCTCCAGCTGTCAATCCACATCCCACACCAGGGTTGCAAGACCGCCGAACAGTTGTAGTAGTCGCAGATAGCGGCAATGCTGACGAGATTGTCAAATTTCACTTTTTTGGGGAGGGTCTGCACACGTGCATGCAAAATAAGCAAGACAATAAACAAGGCGGTGGGATCGTGTTCTTTCTTGAGCTCGAGTTGATAGTGCCCTCCCTGATATAAATTGTCTGCATTTAACCCCAAATCTGGGGTTTGTTCCTGGCGGCACTGAGTCTGTTCTTGATAACCTGAGCCTGTGCCGAGAAAATGACAGAAAGTTGGAGATGCAGCGCGCAGTTGATGGGAGGAAACAACATATGTAGCGTGAACCGTGGTCGTTTTCAGGACAATCTCAATATCCCCATATTTGCAGACTTCTAGATGAAAAGTCAAGTTCCCATCGATAGAATGACTTGTTAAAGTACTCTCATTACGCAAGAAACTTTCCCATCTGGACCTAGTACTCGAAGCCACTGGTTTCTTCAAAAACGAGGTCAATTGGAGGGGTTCTATCCCGTTCAGTTCCTTTTGCAAGCTCAATATAAGTCCATCAGCAGGACCGTAGCAACCAGAATGGCCATAACCGCCTACTTTGCTCATTCTCTGGAGGCTATTCTTCACTTCAGTAATCGCGCCTTTAGCAATCTCGACTATGTCATTTGGCGTTATGTGGGCCTGAAGTTTTGCATCCGTGGGGTACAGCTTTTTGGACTTAAAGGCCTTGTGAAGTCCCGCAAAGGTAATATAATCACATTCCTTGATTCCGTGCTTGCAATTGATCGGATCGCTTGCTTCGAACTTATTGTAAACCTCTCCACAGATTGTCACGATTTCTTGCCCAATTTTGGCTCGCTGATCTGCCATAGCGTCTGAATTATTCTTATTAGCATAGGTCATTCGTGTAATTCGGCATAGTCATACCTATGATCACCTGCGGGAGGTGAATATCTAGCCTTTTGACCTTTCCGGCAACTATAACCCCGAACTCCCAATCCACCATAACACCAATCCTTGAGAAGTATTTTGTCATCTCCCCAAACACGTCCTGGTTTCCAAACACCCATGCGATAAATAGCCAGCTTTCGTATCCCGGTTTGGATGTTAGGCATCGATGTGGTGCCATCCAGGTCTCATCCCATGGCCGGATTGTCGCCGCACAATCGTAGTAATCGCAGATTATTGCGATTTCCAAAAGGTTATCGAAGGTGATAGATTCCGGAATTTCCTCAACCCTACCATGCAAGAGGTAAAGCACTGTCGCTAGTGCAGTGGGATCGTGTTCTTTTGCGGCTTTGAGTTGGAAAAGGGAGCTATGCGCGTCAGAAGCAGTAGAGGAAGAGCTTTGGTGGCGACGGGGCCCGTTTGCTTCGGAGAAGGTCGACTGAGGACCGAGCATAACTCTGAAGACAGGGGAGCCCGAACATAGTTGATGTGAGGAGACGCGATATGTGGCATGGATGATAGACGTTGTCAGGACGATTTCCATATCTCCATACGGACAAATATCAAGATTGATATCTCGGAGTTGTTGTTGAGCTCTCGACATGGCTAGTGAAGGTGAGGAGGAATGTTTGTGGAAGTTGATGGATGAAAGATGTTTGACTGATAAGCGGGGTCGCAAGGCGGTTCGCGGCAGTGCTGAGCTGTCAACCATCTCACCGGTCAAACAATATAGGAAGGTGTGTATGTTCGAATCGAGCATCTAAGTGGCCGAATTGTAGACTGGAATGTCTGCCTGGTAGCTTGTATCGCCCCATTTTCTTGCAACCGCCACTCTGCATGGTCATGTTTCGAATGTCGTCCAGTCGCTCCCACACCTCCAACGCTGCCAAGCATTCACGCTATCCCAAGTGTTTGTGGTCTAAAAATAAAGCTGCCCAACCTGCCCTTCACTCAACACTCCATTCCAACCACTATGCGTCCACTGCTTAATACAATGCTCTGGCTCCTGAAGCCACAAAACCACACAACAGTATCGTGTTGAATACCCTACTAACAACCCAATTTCACGACTCAGGCTCTCTCGCAACTTGACTGCAAGTTCCCAATCCCGGCTGTTTTCGACTGCTGCTAGCTATAGGCGCGTCTGCAGTCGCGACAGCCTTGGAACCGCGACCCCGAAGGGAGCAGGCAACTATACTGAAACCGCGCTGACTCGTAAGATCGATTACTTTGGACTCACCGATAACCCGCAGCAACGGCGCTTCACGATTCAAGTGATCTGAGAGCAGAAACAAAGGCACGACCCAGACCTGTAGTCATTGAATGTAGGTTTGAGGAACTCTATTTGTATAACGTTCGAGATCTTTTTGCTTGATCGTGGCAACACAAGTCTAACGTTCGTGGTGTAGGGGATAGGAGACGAGTAGGGAGGGGGCTCCCGCGCTCTGAGTCGTGGGACGGCAAGATCAAACACTCCGATCACTACATCGCATCGCCCCTACCGCATGCACCGCCGACAACCGCGAAACATGTTTCTATATATATCCGAACTAAATTACTTCCTCCTACTATGAAATACACAATCGCCCAGGAGCGGGCATCACCTATATGAAAGACTGGCCTCCGGCGCTTAGACAGGAAGAAATGGACCCCAGCTATACACCGAAATCGCCTCTGTTCCCTGCTACTCTTCATCCCCCGGCGAAACCGGCCTCACCGCCCTCAGCGCCAGTCTGGTAGCATCCCCTATCCCAGTTCTGGGGTCTGAAACTTGCTCAAAGAATTTGCGAATTCCTCAGATCTGAGATTTGGAGGGCCTCCAGACTTAACAGGAAGTGTTCAATTATACGCCAAACATCCGAAGCTTAGAAACGTGAAAGATTGAGCAGCGGTAGTTCTTTTACAGAAGCGCAACAGATCGGCATTCGTTACTCGGTTTGTATTTCTTTACCGGTATAGGGTTGAGAGGTACTAATTCAAAAATTGGAAGCGGGAGAGGAGAATTCTCAAACAACCTTGACAGTGAGGACGAGCAATATATTCCCGCCTCGAGGAGGCTGCCTGAGAGCGACAATGGTATTTCTGTAGCTAGAAAGATGATGCCTCCTCAAAGGCAACGGAGATCTAAGGAGAAACGATTGAAACCTCAGAGAAGGAAGACCCTCCTGATGCAACCGATGAAGAAGTGCCTCTGCGCACCGCCATCACAGCAGAAAACGTCGCTTTGCGCGGGGGTCCAGAGTTTACGTGGGATCCTTGAGGGGGTGTTAATGTGGACAGCGAGGCTGGGGTGATTTCAGAGGCGGGTTATTGTCTTTGTGTGCTGTGGCTGATAGCAGGATGGGACGGCTGGGGAAAAGTTCGACCGTTTTGTCATTTTTTGTTTGGTGGCGAGTGTTCTGTTAGACGCTTAAGAAGCCATTTAACTCATACTCTTTCTCATTTAAACGGTGAACCAATGTTCCCCTCAACCGCTTCACGTCTCATACTTGTGCTCAGGCACTTCCTCTATCTCCAATCCCACATACTCTTAATTCTGCTTACCAAGCTCCTATACATCAATAAAATCCGTCTGATTTTCCATTTGTTGGAGTGTATATAAGAAAATCATTTTTCATACTACGCGCATGCGGGAAAGCGGGGGGGAGGAGCTTCAATAGGCTAAGTGTGTACCAACCGGAATTTATCCCAGCTCCCAGCTCACTGCAGGTAGCAGGAGCTCATAATCCGCCTGATGATCGAAAAACTCAATAGAGTACTCCGAATGACTATACTCATACTTTGGGCTCAAGGATAATCCCAGCTAAGATTCAATCGATACATATGTCAATGTTTTATTGGTGGTTGTTGCAGGGAAGACCAGTAGGGATATTGAAGCATATAGTTGATATCCGGTCCTGTTTGTTCGTAAAGGACCAAGTGCATGATCTTCGCATGACCTTCAGCCAAGTGTGGTATCAAGCAAGGATCAACTGTCGCTCCGCTGCCACAAGCTCCGCATACCGTGTTTTTTGCATGGAACCGTCATTTTTTGCAGGTTGCATTCCCGAGTTCTGCAGGGAACAATGCGGCTCGGTCGATTCCGCTGCCATGCATGCGTTAGCCGATCCTGAATCTGGAAGGTGGGGTAGCAAAGTGGGGCTAAGTACCTGTGTAGACGATGGTACTCCTTAAACCGGAGTACATGGACATTGAAATTCCATGTTATGCACAAACACATTTTCCCATAACTATCAAGTGAAAGCTTTTTTTTAGCTATATACTGATAAACTGAGTCTAACTTTCAAAAAAGTTTGGTGGTGGGGAGTAAAGGCTCAAAAAGTCGGGTTTGAAACACGCCGGTTTAAGGATTCCCCCACCATATTAGAGTACAACTACTACCCTTCATCCTATCGACAACTCTGCAACAATGCCAACCACACCTGAGACATTGTCACCCCAGCAATCGCATGCACAACCCGTGCATCGTCTGACTGGCATCAAGCCACGCCGGGTATACCGACTCCTAGTTTCGATCGCGATCAAACATCCCGATCGGATCACTGTCGACGACAGTGAAGACCGCAAACATGTCGCGATCCTTGACCAGCGCCTTAACTACATAGCCATTATTCGTTCTCCTATGTCGCAGTTTGATGCTGATCTCCTGCTGCGGCCGACAGGACGCCGAGAACCAGATCTACGTTTACTTCCTAGACGACCCGACAGAGAACGACAACTACTACCTCCGACTGTGGATTTCTAAATCCTGTTTCGACGTGCTGTCTCGCAACACACGTGGAATTCACGGAGATCAACTGGTCGAGGTGATGCTGGATCACTTACTGCGAACCCCCCCCGACCCCCGAAACGCGAGTTGGTGGGTCTGGTTAACATCTACGTCGAGCTGTATCGCTACCCATCGATACTCGAAGTTCGGGTCAAACTCAATTATGCAGTCTGCATAATGGGGGGAGGGTCCATCTAAGTCCTCGCGAACGGCACATGGAAGAACCACGGTGAGGTCTGCCCGAGCATAACTGTCCAGAACCTGCAGCAGCTTCTCGAGGAAGCTGCAAGGCAAGCATTGCAGGAATAGTTGCAGATGGCTCCGCTTATAGTTAATAGTTTGATGTTGAGGGTAGGGGACACCAGTCTGCCAGGGCTGGAGAAAGCCTCACATCAGGAGTCGGTACTATACGCTGCGGGTTTGTCAAAGGAGGATAGTGCTGTTAAGCAACTCGACATGACAGGCGAAATTCGTCTCATCTGGGAAGGATTGGCCTAGGATGGATCTTTACCGAGATGGCAGTTAGTTGAGCAGTCGACCCTTTGGATTGGAAGGTCAGTCTTTTGTTGAGCTTTAGCATGTTAATACTCGGCAATGCAGTGCACTTATAATGCCTTCATTTCGGTCTCCCTAGCTGGATGCATGTTTTGTAACTTCATATATTCCATGTGATACATTGGATCATGACAGGCCTTGTATATAGCAAACATATCTCCATTGCTACGCTTGCACTCTAAGGTTTTCGTATAGTGTTCGTATAGTGTTCGAAGAGGTCTGATATCCTCACAAGATTTGTTAGACCCTAGTAGAGATTGCCACTGTTGCTGTGAGTTTTCCCTCCCAAATTGACTCTATTAAGCAAGGATACAATGCATCTAGACAGTTAGCAGCCATTATACACCATTGCCGACCTCCGAGACCACTTGATCATCTCTATCATGCCACGGATGCGCCCTCGCCAAATCACCGAGCCGTCACTCGCATCATGGCCCAATCACTCGGCTTATATGTTCTGATATTGAGGGAAGAGCGACGTGTGTAGACTATAGTACAGGAAAAGAGCAGAGATTTATATAGAAAATCTTCGGGAAAATCTTCGGGAATGCCGGTGCTACCCTTTGCCACTCTTTGCCATGGGATTCTCCCTCTCGCTGAGCTCTATAAACATCAATGGCTGCCGCAAGAACTTCAGAACTAAGAAAGCCACAGGCAAAGGACCTATCTAGCCTGCTAGCGAATGCCGTGGTGCAAACTCCCCAAAAACCTACACCATCCTCGGAAACTGATATACAACAGGTAATAGCTAGTACGATATATAAGCAGACAGTACTCGTAAAAGGTGGATCAGACTGTTGCTCCACAGCGGATCATATACAAATGGTATCATTGTAACAAGACTTCAGCTCATAAACGAGACTGCTTTCCCCGAGTTCTGTGAACCCACTGTCAAGCCAGCAATAAGGTACCCTGTGACTTCGCAGACAGGCCAACAAAATGAATGCCCCGTGTCCTTATAGACAGCATAGCTAATACTAAAGCTCCGTGTCCTCCTACAGGAGAGCATAAACAACGATATCAGCAGAGTTACCGTGCCCTCAAAGTTGGGATATAAATTCAAAGAAGATCTCAGTCTCCAGTCATTGCAAGGCTAGAGTTGCTGAATTTCGGATACTTTTGTTCACTATAATGTCTCTCTGCTTTTTTTTCTGGTAAAGTGTCTAGTTGTTGGCCTTATTTGTTGTAGTAGTTGTAAATGGGAAGTGGGCTTGTCAGGATATTGCTGTGACTGAGATCGCTGGGACTGCCACTGCCTATCGCGATTAGATCAGAGAGCCGATCCGGAATTAACAGCACCGATTTCCGTAGTAGGCTCCGCTTTGTCATCCTTTTGGCGTCGGTATTCACCCCAGAGCTGGCGGATAAGGTACTCCACATCAACCTCATCATCTTTGGTGTTCTTGCGAAAGGATTAGACAGTTGCAACAACGAAACTTCATAGGTGTCTCTGAAACCACCAAGTAAGACTGAGGCTTCGGTTTCATTGTCAGTTGCTGCTCAGCACTTCTGCCGGCATAAAGATCGATAGGCATCGAAGCAGAGGATTATCGCGTTGTCCTCGTTTGATTTGAGGTGGTCAGACAGCCGCAACGCAAAGAACTTCTTTCGAAGGTAGAAACCTAAAAAGAAGTCCTTTTGTTCTTACATCTGCAACTTCCTCCAAAATTCTACTGGGTTGCGGGTGTTGATAACATGCAGTTTTGCTTTTCATCCAAACAAAGGAATATAGTGGCAGTAGCCTTTCTTGCATCGCATCCCATCTTTCGGCTGCGCGTAGTGGTACCGCCGCCCGTTGCAAAAAGTCGTTCGCAAACAATTGGCCTGAGGTCATCTTTGGTGAGTACCATTTTTATTTTCCTTTTCCAAGTTGCGTAATTGGAACCGGTAAGTTTCGGCACGAGATAGTGCAGAGCATATGAAGAGAATGATATTGTGGCAGTTGATGAAGAGCAAGAATGAAGGGTTAGGGTTTGATATCATAAGATCAATTCGTGTAACAGTTCAATGTTTATGAAGATAGAGATAGAGAGGCGGCCACCGGGTTCATAATCTGTTGTGATAAGGAGGGGAGAGCCGTGTGCATAGACTATGACAGAGAGAAGAGTGAAAAGTCTCGAGATATATACAGAGAATCTTCGGGGAAATCTTCGGGTATGCCAGTACCATTATTGCAACCGGACATACAACATCCATCATCCCCTAGTTCGAGAAGTCCCTGCCCGATGATAGTCCACGCCCCTGCCCTCCAGGGACGGACAATATATTAAAACCCCACTCTAGACTAGGTACTTATGTCATCTGGCGGAAAATTAGCAGCAGCAATACCGATGGAGTGGATGCTATCGCTCATCTTCCAGATGATTAGCCACGTACTGCTGGTAGCAGTTCCACTGCCCCTTTCATTGTATAAGATCTCTAATCCATAAACTGTCATTGGGGCTTATAAGCTCCATGGTTTGCGTCTCAGGTAGGCGTGCCTTTATAATTGCTGCATAGAAGCCGTATTTACGCTAAGGGGTTCTTTTGGTAGCATTAATAATATTCCGCAGCTTACCCAGTGGTCTGTTCTGACACCACTGTGTTTAGCTATCTTTTACTTGCTCCTGTTACTGGTAACAGTTCTTGCTCGCCGGAGTCTTCAAAGATCTCTACACACTGTCATCTGTATGTACAACATAGCTTAACAGCAAGGTTGATAGCATGACCGAGACCATATACCCACTGAACATCCGTATTATACTTGATTCAAAGTCTGCTAAGCTTACGCATATGCTCTCAAAGAGTAGTGCCATTATCCAATGTTTCTACCCGACTTGTATACTTCAACAGACCAATTCTTACCTCGGAATTTGGTAAAAAAATGTTTCTCCGATGCTATACTCTTGAACTACTGACTATACTGCACCGCACTGATTTTCTCCTGTATAACTGCCACATAACGGCCGCAAGTCCAGTCTCGTGCGACACATCTCACGCCGCTCGGAGATCTAGTTCTCAATCAGACTAATATACGCTCTACAAGGGGGTAGACGGGAATGAAGAAGCGGACTAACAAGCAACAAAGGCGGTGTACAAGCATCGAGGAAGTTACACCGAGACGCAGAACCCGTTGAAGCAATTCGATTATTTTTCTCTTGCCCACGTTAGTCGAAGGATAACTGAGACGAAATGGCAGGAGAGTAAAAAAGCTATGCAAAAGATGGGAGCCCAAAAAGGAAAAGCGAAGCACAGTTATAGGTATGATTTGATAAAATGAGGAGGAAATGCTATCGCGATGAAGGCTCGAAAATCGATTGCAGCAAGATACTGGCAACTGAAGTCTGGGCACGGACTGATGGCGACATATCAAAAGCTAATTAGGAAGAGGGAAGATACAAAATGCTGGTGGTGTGGGCATGAGTGTCAGACTCGAGACCACCTTCCAAGTGGTGTAAGACATGGAAACGAGAGTAAAAAGAATTGTGGAAAGGGGTTGTTGTTGTTTATTCATACTGTATTTACTCTAGCTAGAGTATGACAGGACCCTTATCCCCTCCGCCTCCGGGCGAGCCGGTCAGGTGGCGAAGCTCCCACCGCTACCCTCCGTCCCCGCTGTGGAAAGGGGTTGAGAAAGAGTTGAAGCAGAAGAAGGTCAAGATTTCGATGTCTCTTATTTTTGCGAAAGAAGAATATACGCAGGAACTGTTGGACCTTTGTTCTTCACAGATGTCGGCAGAGTGAACAGAGCGGAGGAGGCGAAAAGCTCGGAGGACGAGGAGTAGAGTCCTGGGGGGTGTTAAAAGTTGATGGTTTTTGGCGGTTTTTTCTTTTGTTGGGGTTTGATGGGGCTCGCGACTTTGCTTTTATTTCCTTATGGTTTTAAGAGAAGCGGGGAGAATTTGTGTTAAAGTATATGCAATAGCTGCAAGCGGCTCAATGCAATATGATTACAAACAAATATACGCTCTACAGTTGGGACCAGTCCGGAGGTCAAAGGAAAAGCGGATATCAGATGCGGGCCATCTAGACTAGATAGAACCTGATAGAGATGCTCCTTTGCACGAAAGAGTTGCATAATCTAGCTCTGAATTGTGGTACCGGAATGAGATATGTTATGCGGAACTTCCATTCATATTTGACTCTTAGGGTAATACTAGTATGTGCATCCTTTGGGAGAAACGGTGGGGCAAATTATGACTGCCTGCGGAATTATTCCTTCCAACATGGTTCAAAGCACCTCCGGGTGTGAACTGCGAACACCCAACAACTCCACGCATATAAAGGGAAGAATGGTAGAGGGAGAGCATCTCTCACCTAGCCGGTCACCCGGAAGAGGAGGAGGGGAAGCGGGCACTGTCATACTCTAGATAGTATTATTAAAACATACAAACTCTACGCATATTTCTCTCCAATTAACATAGCTACCCCACCCCCTAAACAACACTCACGATTTCTCTCACCAAGGCAGTGCCAAATTCCTCGCCTAACCTAGGCCCAGCATCCCACCCGAGTTCCGCACTCCACCATGCTTAAGACCCCCAAGTCGTGTACTCTCGATGTAGATAGGCCTTTCCTCTGTCTCGGTTGTTGTTCCACCTGCTGCAACCTAGTCGGATTCACTCCACTCGTATCCCTTCTTCTCCATTGCTACCGTGTATCCCATTGTATTCTTCCCCGCGACAAGAAGCGACCTCGAGCTGCCATCCCCAGACCACTGTCGAATGCTCTCCGCTGTTTGTCTGTCCATTCCTGCTCTTTCCAGCTTCTCCATCTCCGCAGACGTCCACCGTGCACCCATGTTCCGTCGGGCAAGAAATGAAGTTCTGTCACTCCCTTCAACTGACCTCAACTTAGGAAGATGAATCACAAAATGTGGCTTAGCACGTACCTTGCAGTACTTGAAGAGAGTTGAAACTGGTAGTCTTGGCAGTTTGACAATTGATAGACGTTTTCCCATACCCTTGTTTGGAAAGTTCGACAAGGGTGTCCCACTTGGCAGCGGCTACGGGTAGATTTCCGACTATGTCGTCGCCTATCTCGCAAGTGTCGTCTAGAAATTCTCTGGCGTCGCCGTACTGTAGTTGGCCTACAGTTTGCCATGCCTGATCTAAGAACTTAGGTGCACTGGAATAGAAATAAAGCGAGAATATCACAGCCACTAATAGGAAGTGGAGGCCAATAATACCAGACACAACATATAACCCCTGATTTGGCGTCGGTATAATCACTGCATGTACTGCTTGTATGGTTGAATTTGTTAATACAATATAGCGATCTAACTGGTCATAATAAAAATTGGCTGTGTAGAGTGAGAATATGGCTTGTAGTGCTAAGGACGCAGTTCCTGTTTCTTGTATCGTCCTAGAAAAAATCGTCGAATAAATTTCATGGGCTGACCACTGATCAGACGACATGCTGACGGCCTGGCCCGTATTGTTGACTGCAAGCCACTGTTTTTGCATAGCCCAAAGCGAATGTCTCGCGTTAGTGCTGACCTGCGAGTAATTGCTAAGTGTAAAGATGCCTCTTTCTCGATCATCATTAGATTTCACCCCGAGCTGATTAAGCGCCGAAGTTGTATTGTACATCGGTAGTTTTTTAGACATGAAGTTCGTTGGATACATGGTGTCCCTATCTGATGGTAGCGAGTTGAAGGAATATTGAGGCTCCCGGGCTTTTGACTCTGCTCTAACTTCGATCACCCCATACGCTGGTCGGAATGTTGAAAGGCAGAGTGTCATTTCTACCGCAACAGCACGACTACCAAAATTGATTAGTTTTGTGGTCCATTCAGTTCCATTGAATTTATAGCCCGTTTCGTTGTAGAAAGTGGGAATTTCATCCACAGTGACATCTCTGTGCCGGATCACCAACCACCACTGGTTTTCTGCGTCGCCGAATACTTTTTCCGATGGGAAGGTGTCATAAGTCCAGTTAGCTGGTGTTTGGTAATGGGCAACTACTGGACAAAGTAGCTCCCCGTCGACGTATCCGCCGTACACAGCGCAAGCATTTACATTGTATACAGGATCGGTCGTGTTGCCTGCATCCTTTGCAAACGAGCCGTGTTCCTCCAGAGCACCTGATTTCACCGCATCTTCGAAGATGCGCGCACTGAAATTCCCAGAAATGAGATTAACCTTTCGATCCGGATCATATTGTAGCTGGAGCTGATGCACTGCCGGTGCTGCACAAATGACATGCGAATCTATAAGTGTTACGTTGCCTCGGTAGTATAGAAGTGATGACCGATTGGAGGCCCGCAATGGAAATAGTGCTCTTACAGTCGGCCCAGTATCACTTATACCAGGAGAAGTTGAGTTGTATGAGATATTGAAAGGTGTGGCGGTCTGCTCTGCGAACCGTGGGAACTCCACCGGTTTCTGTTGCAATGTCGGGATTGGAAACGTCCACTCTGAGTTATCGTACCCATATGCCAGAGACACATTTTCCCGTCCTCCAGCAATAGGATTTAAACCCGTGCTAGAGAGGAGAATCGTCGATATAAGTTGCGAAGAAATTGTTACCAGTGACAGTATCAACAATAGACAAATCGCGAGAGGTTTTTTACTGACCAATGTTCCCCGAAGAACAGGAAGAATCATCGGATATGGTACATTCGCCGCATAGCGATATATACACATGGTTGCAGCGTCCCTGAGTAGTATGCATTGATTGTTCTTCTCGAATGCTAACGACGCCACCATCATGCAGCACGTCCCAAGCTGCACGGCGATGCAAGTTCGGAGGAGTGCACTGCATATCGCAATTACGGATGTTGTACGGCCGGATAGAGCAATCTTTGACCGAAAGCTTGCGGGATCGTCGTTTAGGTTCCAAAGCCAAAGCGAGCATAATGCACCGAAACTTAGAATAATTCCGATGGTGCTACAAACCAGAGCTATGGGCTGATAGATGCCGTATCTCTCCCGCATGGGTACCCAAAAGACGGGCACTTTATGGCGTTAGCACGGGTATCACTTGGAAGGAGATGCTTTACTATGTGGGCGTTTCCAAGTCATTTCTTGCTGAAGATGTTCCGCAATACCGGCTCAAGTTTAGGATGGACTTCTTCTACACAACAGCACGCAAAGATAGCGCTGGGTAGTGTGGTAGCGATGTCAGTTGTATCGCTATTTGTTTACAGAGAATAACGGTCGTCTATCAATTCCGAGATTTAAATATTCGCAGCTCACCGGCTCCCATCGGGTAGTTAGAGCGCAAAGGACAGACTACGCGCTGGTCAGGGTCAGGGCCAGCTTGTCCCTGGTTCGAGGCTATTGGCGTGTGTCAATCAAGGAGTTGCCGAGTGTCGTATGGTAGGTATATTGTAGGGCAGTGAGCGGGGAAGTACATCGTGCGAGGCTGTTATATATTTACAGATACGGGGTTCTGTAGAGTAGAGTACGTACATGTGTGACAAAGCCCAGAGCCTTGCATATTGCTGCTACTTTGATGTAGCACAGCAAGGCTGTGCTCCTCTACATTTTAGCCAGTTATATATCAACAGTTACACTGGCTCGTGTGCCACCATACGTAATGGTTTCAGCTGGGCGGGGCGGAGTAAATCGGGCACCGTTCAGCTGATGCGGGGTTGCCGACCATCCAGTTTCATTGGCAGCAGAAGCGAATCATTACCGTATAATCTAGGCGAATTCGTTACTTTCGTAGTACTCGTCGATATCAAAAGTTCCCGCACACCCCATTGCAGGATACAATCCGAGACATCGCCCAGGAGCACCGACTGTATTCGGTTACCATGAGGTTAGATATGGAAATTTCGCACGGACTCATTTCAATGTTATAACGAGTAATATAATCTAGTCAATCTAGGCGCTGTCCGGTAACTGTTGATTTCGACGAGGTTGCATAAGAGACCGAATCCTTTGCTTCTATTCGTCTAGTTCCTCGCTCTTCCAGATTGTTATCTGGCTTCAATCGTCGGGACGATTAAATGCTGCTTTTGACGTCGGTCATTTAGCCTGCTTTTGTTGTTTTAATCATACTGCATTCATTCTATCTAGAGTATGGCAGTGCCCGATTTCCCTCCCTCCAGCTAGGTGGGGGACGATGTCAACCATGTCGTCTCGATACTTGAGAGATGCGCAGCAAAGAGCATCGAGTGGGCAAGCAGACGAGGGCTACAGTTCGACACGGCAAAGACGGAGGCGGCGCTGTTCACGCGCAGACGGGGC
>Ga0307512_10001335_pt1 | contig 35183 bp, 30 predicted proteins | sample 14_EM_MG_FD_200267 | JGI IMG/M metagenome (GOLD analysis project Ga0307512, IMG submission 200267) | Populus trichocarpa ectomycorrhiza microbial communities from riparian zone in the Pacific Northwest, United States - 14_EM | ecosystem: Host-associated > Plants > Roots > Unclassified | place... | reverse complement strand
CCACCATCTCGCCGCTTCCTCCGCGTCTCCCAACGTCTCCGCCTTTCCGTAACACAATTCCTTCCACACCTTCCGTATCTTTCTTCTATATTTCCTAAGTACCTCCGTACCTTCTTGCGCCGTGACACATGCAAATCAATGCAAGGTGATTGCTTCTGACCGAAGTCAATGCCAAAAATCCCTCAGTAACGTCATGCTTAGGTAGAGACCCTTCTCCTGATACCGGGGTGTGCCTTGCCATTTTCCGCTTGTTACAAGATGGAGGTTCGGAGCCCTCTTGCTCGCATATTGACTATCGACTGCCGTGCACTGCTGTGCAAGTCCCGCATAGTATCCACAAGTGAAAGAAGCTTTTGCAACGCTTGGCAACATCCTCAACTGCCTTGCCCAAAGCTTCTCGTAACGATTATGACTCCCGCTAAAGAGCATAATCCTGGCTACTTGGAGTGCTAAGCATGGTATGTGCTTTCCAGGCCCTCGTGCAAGTACCATTATTACTGTTAAGGGAGAACCCCTAACAGTAGATCATTGGAATAGTTCATTACATTTGGAGATATTTTTGAAAGCGAATTAATTCACCTCTTATATGTATCTGAGGAATTAAGTACGGTTCATATGTACCTGAGTCAGGAGTGGATGAACTACACTTATAATCCAAAGAAGTAAATGAGAAGTTGAATTAACATGTTAAGTCTAGACATTTGAGCACTCATATGTACCAAGGGAGTAAACGACGACTATATTATATGTATCTGAATAAGGAGTAGATGATCAGTCATTGTATGTACCAAAAGAGTAAATGAGGAAGAATGATGAGTATGGAGCTGTCCTTGGACGTGGATAAGTACTTTGTTCAGAACTTAGTTCTGGTTTCGTTGCAAAGGTTACCTTATGGTTTCTTTGCAATTAAGTTGGTCTTGCGCAATGAACGGCAGTAGTCATTGTATGGTTATGCAATGAGCTACCTAATGTTCATAAGAGAAGGAATATATTATTGTGTCGACAGACAATAAATTGTTTTACTTTATGTGTCGACGGACAATAAAGCGTTTTACTTTTTTGTCGAGGGGCGATAAACGTTTTACCAATTATTATGGAAAAAAAAGGACACTCGTGTTGTCCATGAAATGGTGTCAGAAAGACAGAAACAAATTATATCCACTGCTTATGATGAAACAACCGTTGGGTCACCGGTCTTAGAGAGGGAGGTGATGTTAGGGGTTCTCCCCTAACAAAGGTATTGGTACTAGTCAACTTCAAGATCTACTTAACGGTTTTCCGTATAGTACATAATACCAATCTTGGAATGTAGTATTAAGCTGCCAAACGTAATGACCTTTAGCGGGACATTACATGCCTTGTGTCGATTTGACAGCGAGCTTCATTGTTGGTGGATTCATTGAAAGTTCACATACTACGGTAGAACCGATTTGATGACGCAATAACCTTGGCCAGTCGATAAGTCTTCAACGCTTATAGTGATGCCAGTTATTTCCTACCACACTCATTCAAACTATGCCAAGTGGGACTGGATGCGGCAGTTGCAGAGATGCGACTGACGTGTCAGGCAGTTGATGGCCAATCTGCGATTAAGTAGGACTCTGAGCCAATCCCTTGGGGAGCAGAATAACTTGGGTACTCCCCGGTCAAAGAGAATAGTCTCAGCCTAACCATGGTGTGTCTGATTGATTAAGATGCTGGGCAAAGTCAACGAGCCCCGATAAGCCCCCGACTCCCTGGCTGGGAACAAACGAGTAGGGTTAATCACTATCAGTTTAATAATACTGGTGTGGTACGTCAAGTCAAATGTCAACAGAGCAATGGTGGGTTGCCACATAAGTCTCTGAAGCAGAGAAGCCAAATAGCCTAAATGGTGAAAGTTGAGTCTTAATCTGTTAAGCACTCTGTTTAAATATCTCCAAATAATCACGTCAGGCGACAGAGATTTTTGACTATCCGAAATATATGAGTTGCAAGATATATAAGTTGAAGTTAGTGTGTGATTAAATCTTATTGCAGATGATGGCCTGATTCTTAGCAGGAGCGTAATGCTTGAAAACAAGTCATGCAAGTACACGATAACCTTTGGGATGCGTGGTCCTCTATCTAAGAGCCTTGCTCATAATAAATGAGTCCTCTAAGATTTGACAGATGCGATCATAGCTAAGGTCCGGACATAAACTTCGGCAGTCCAAGAAACGCTATGAAGAGACAGCAATGCTCCACCATTGGAAGGGTAGCCCCACAGTTACGAACGATACCTACCTGCGAAAGATGAAGCTGAAATATTATTCAGTTTCAAGTTCTTATTTTATATTATTAGTATTACCAAGTGTATTAGTAATATCTATTAGGATTGTACGCGGTTCCCGCACCCCATGACGGAGCGAAAGTTTACGAATGACAACGATATTTTTGTGTGTGCATTTACGCTGTTGCTCCGACTGTTTCAACAAGAAGATAAATATTTTGCCACACATTGTATTTGGTGGATGGCAAGTATTATCCAGTATACGGAGATATTAAAGTTTCATCTCGAATATAATACATACCAGTCAGCATACATTAAAGATTGTATAGTTACGCCACTTCTGAGCCAGGTTGATAACAGAACTATTCTTCCGGAATCTGATATTCTTGCCTTGGATCTTGATTTGAATTCCGATACTGAGGAGCCGATAATTCCCGAAGCGATAAGAAGTAGTTATCCTTACACTAAGCAAAAACAGTTAAATATGACTAGGTCTGGAAGAGTGTTCAAGAATAAACCAAAATATTGAGAACCTACTCGTCTCGAGCTTGAGTAACTTTTCCGGAAACAAAGCAAAAAACAGAAAAGGCATACTGAGGATCACCTTTGAGCTGAGTACAAAAATACGTGCAATTAAGGTTGAGGGAGATGACGTGAGAGACGAAATATTGCCGATAGTATCTCAACACCAGATTGGTCAAGGAATTAGTTGAGAGTCGTTGAGAAGATATGTATCAATTGAGATTGCACTATCCACGAGCAAGACAGTACTTTATGATATCAATTAATCACTGAGATTGATTTTATGAATAAACTTTATGATAATGATTAATCATCGAGATTAATTTTCCCAATACACTTTACGATATTACTTAATCACCGAGATTAAATATATGAGTTATATGTATTGTCAATGTTGTAACACATTATGATACAAGTTAGTCGCTATTCATCTGATAGCATCTGATACGACAATACATATTTGTCCTTGTTGTGTATACGATTTATGTTACGGGGGTTCTTAGTCCCAATAATCAATACAATATTCATTGAACTAAGTACAGCCGCCTATCCAAATATCTCTTTCTCTCCTCGTCTTATCCTAAGACTCAACTTCTCGTCCTTTCTACAAGAACACTCAGCCTAAACCTATACCACAACCCGTCTCCACGAGAGACGAAGACTAAGCTTCCTTGTCGAATAACAGGTCCTCGGAAAACTCCTCGAATGGTAGTAACCCGGTGTTCAGATATCATAACACCAGGTAGTCGAGATTCTCGAGTTGCAGAAAATGAAAAACCACTTGGTAGATGTGGTGTAAATTGTGCTCGTGCAGCGTAAAGAGCAGATTGCTGAACAACTCGACAGTCTGTTGAAGTGCGTATTCGGAGTGTGTATACCTGTGACCAGGCATACAGAGGATAGTCTCTTAAATTGATAAGAGACGTAATGATGAGAGATTGATCGTGGATAATCTTTTAGATAGATAGATAGAATTCTTAATAATATTTTAGGATCGTCTTCGGTGTTCTGAAAGCTAACTTGATCGCTGCTGATACTCTCATTCCTTCGACCAACGCTGGCTCTTTATAGCCCGAGCTTCCTCCTAACAATGATAGCGTTATCTCGGCCACGCTCTCTTAGCGCCCGGATATAACTCGCCACAACACCCTCAGGTAATTGCGCTCATGCAGCGTGGTTTGAAAGCATTACGCTCCTGATCACAATCAGGCCATCCGTTGCTTGATATCACCTCAACCATCCTTGAATCGTACGAGTCGGTAGTTGGAACATCTATCGCCCTAGCGATAATGCTTGCGCCTTTCAATCCCTCATTCTCATGAATTATTAATTGCGTCATAGATCTAGTCGGTGACCAACCGATACTATGCCAACGTAGATTAACGACGCGTAAGCTCGTATCGGATACGAGGTTACATTGCGATCCAGACCACCAGAGTCAACTTAATGGTGTTCGCTCTAGGCTCACTTGCCTACGTCATTAATCCCTCAGGTACGTCAAGCTTAGGTCGAGACTTTATCTCCAGACCGGAACGTGCCTCTCCGAATTCCCATCCCGCTTCTGGGTGGGGGAGAAGAGCTCTCTTACTGGCTTGACCAACTGCCGTGTGAGATTACCCCACATGTCTTGGTATAGTATCCGGGTGTGAACGAAGCCCCCTCACTTCGCGCGACCAACATGTACTCTCCTCATAGAGCATGTTGCTGACCACTTGAACGTTCGCATGCATAGGTTTAGTCACATCGTAGATCTGTATGCATCTCGTATACTAATTCAAGTATGTTTATCGCTGTTAAGAGACAACCCCTAACAATTTATAAAGACTTCCATTAACTTTTGTCTGGAGATACACATATGGGGAGTTACGATAAGGGCTACAGCAGTGTACTTAGTACGTACTTCAGTATCGGCTGATACTTGTTATCAGTATAGTTACTAAGGTGTAAGCACCCCCATAACAGTGAATTCAAGCAGTGCAGGAGGAAAGTGCCAATCGGGGATGGATCCCAACTTCAAATATTGAAGAAGGCTCCCCAGTGTGGTTAGATGCTCGACATGTTCGAACGATGAGGCCTGTACGGAAACATCAGCAAAATGTAAATCGGTCCCGAAGCCACACACAATCCTCGCAGACACTCCGGGTGACCTCAGCAGTGCTTTTAAGTACTTCTAGATGCTCCCAGACCCCCCTGGAGCTAAGCAAAGTGCTCTCAGACTCTGCAAGAGCATTCTCGGGTACTCCTGAAAGCACCTGCAGTTATGGAGGTGCATTTAGAATGCTATGAGATTTGACATACAGATTAGTCAAATTTTGGGGCTCCGGAGACCACTGCGCAGATCAGCGGGAGACTTGGTGCCGTTTGCTCACAGCATTGGTTCTTACATAGCCACAAGGCATTTCGTCATATCATATTCATCTTTGTTACAGTCACAAGATTCGCTACAGCATAATATGGTATGCATTATTTAAGTCTCTCTGAATATATACATACGGTCAATCTGGCCGCAGATGGTAGTCAAGTAAAATTGTAGGACCACCCGGAATCGAGAACTTAGAGATGCACCACTTGAAGGCCGTTGTGGTGAGACGATGGAGCTAGAAGGCAGGGAGCCCAACATCAACACTCCGCCGCACGTCCGGCGACATCGAAATGGAATCCATGAGAAAGAACGGTGGTGGTTTGAGGAGCGTAGGAATCGGGTGAGAAGATAAGATACCACCCGGCATTGAGGATCCATGCAATTGCATGGATCCATGAAATCTCGGACAAAGCAAGTGAGACCAAAAGTTGGGAAACATAGAGTGGGTATTGTCATTGAATGATAAGACGAGATGGAAATGAGATGATATCTACCTACTCCGGGGTCTGCCGAATATATACCGTCACTCTGTCCACCTCCGTTACCCCTGTATCTCCCTACAACCGCCGTTGCTCCTTGGAGATGTACTTGGAGGCGGTGATCGAGCATGTTTGGAGATGCGCTTGGAGACTGAGATCGAGTGAACTGAGAGATCCACTTGGAGGCCGGGAGCAAGCGAGTTTGGAGATTCAGTTGGAGACCAAGATCGAGTGAGCTCAGCCTTGTAGGCCGTGGTCAAGCGAGTTGGGAGATGCACTTGGAGGCCATGATCGAGCGAGTTTGGATATGCACTTGGAGGCCATGTTCGAGTGGGATTGGAGGAGTACTTGGAGGCGGTAGTTCGGCAAGGAGGTGCAATGGGAACTGAGACTCCATTCAGTAGTTAACTAGTAATTGTGGGAATGTAGTGCATTGAGTACAACATGGTCTGCCGAGAGATGAGACTGGCTGGGAGCGGGAGACAATCGATCTTGGGATGATTCAGTACACGGTGTATGCAGTACTCAGTGTATGCTGTACTCAGTGTATGCTGTACTCAGTGTTACCTCTTGATCATGGCACGGAGAGATAGAGAGAGATGACTTAACTTCGTGTTCTCTGGTGATGGTAGAGTTGAGGACAAGAATGAGAGAGATGAGAGGAGATGGGGGAAAGCATCATGAGAAACTGGGACTTAAGAGACTTTCGCGTGTGGGTCAATATACCATCCCAGATACGGCAGGTAGGGGTCCCGATCCGGAGTGCAATTACACCGAAACGAAGTTCTCCCAACTCAGTCAGGCAACTCGTACCCCTTCTTTCGCATACCCACTCGTATCCTTCATATCATTCTCATCTTCATCCCTTATCTCTCTTTCTCATCCACAACTCAACCATGATCGCAGAACACAAAGTTAAGTCATCCCTCTCTATCTCTGCATGCCATGATCATGAGTTGGCACCGAGTACAGCATACACCGATTGCAGCATCCACCCATGATTGTTTGTCATCCCTTCATTCTCATGATTATGAGTTGACCCCGGGATGAAGCATCATCTTCCGGTGTGCCTTCCAATACCATTGACTGCCATCAGCCAGCTCTCCACGCGAGCTTCAAGGTACAGTCACCTTATCACATTCCCACAGTTGGGAGTTAACTAATGTTAGGGGGAAGCTTCAACCTATGTAATAGTACTTTTAACCGAGTATCTTTTGGATACTAAAGTTAATACTAGGTGCAAGGCCCTAGATACTATATTCTTCTTAAGCGTATCTCCAAATGTAGTGGTGTTGCAATCTATAAAGATCGTACACACACAAAGGACAAATGGTGATAATAGTATCAGATGCTACCAAATAAATGCGGCCCAAATCATATCGGGTTGTTAAACAATATTTGCACCACATAAATTTTTAACCAATTCCTTTTTTCGTTGCTGGTTTCGCGACTGCCGCTTTCTCCCAGCCTTCAGTTGTTTCTTTGTTTGGGGCAAAGAATTACTTCTTCCTTTCCAAGTATGTCGTAAGGGATCAGCCTGATACTGACTTCTCTCTGGTACAGCGTATTCGTCTGTCTCCGAATGTCTTTGCAAATCTCGAGGTGTTGGTGAGATGAGCATTTCCGTTGACTGTGTTTCCGCGTCGACTCCCATAACCTTCGACGGTAGTTCTCGATGGTCGATAAAATATCTCAACGCTGGATCCAACTGAACTAAGGCGGCTATCCACCAAATGCACTGAGCTGCAAAGTGGTATTGGCGTTCTTCAAAAGTAACTAATAACTTTGCTAAAGACCAGAGTATTATGTTGGCTTCGTTTTCAAAGGTAATACTCATCAGAGGTGCAGGGCTGCCGCTACAAAGCTACTAATAATTTATATATAATATATAGGTATCATAAAAACACAATATTATTTTATGGTCTTCTTTGCTGGTAGGCTTTTGACTGTTCGTGCTGCTGGAGCTTGTTCTTTCATTGCCGGGACAATGTGATCTCTTTATCGTCATGCCTTCAAGGATTTCTCAGATCCACATGCTGTGATTCCATTACTCGTATGATTGCTCTATTGCGATCGCGACTTACATTCTTACGAATGTGCCCGGTAATAGATTGCCACGCCCCCCTTAGGTTATTGTGTTCTTGTAATGCGGTTTTAAAGCATTACGCTCCTGATTAACATCAGGCCATCCATTATATTGAATCATATCGTGCAACGTATCAGATCATACTTCAACTTGGACATCTCACTTTCATTTTTTCAGTAGTTGGAACGTCTGTAGACACGTAGTCTTAACAGCGCTTTATCGTAATATAATTTTATAGCTCTTTGCTATTAATTGCCTCACCTTATTTAAGAATGTTTGGCATTGCGTTCAGAGATTTATTCGGTGACCAACTGATGCTCTGCCAACTTAGATTATGACACGTCATCATGACGTTGCAATGCATACAACTTAGACTAATGGGCAGGGTTGCTTCTGGCCTCTTATCTTAAGCCAATGTCATTAATCCCTCAGACACCGCATGCTTAGGTCCAAAAGGTCGGGGATCGCCGCAAGGTGTTCCCACCGCTGAGCGTGTGAGCTTGCAGATTCCCACATTCTTGCATATTGTGTTTATCGTCTGCTGCACACGTAATTCTGCGTAAACGCAACTTAACTTTGTGTTGTCCCGTTATATAAGATAAAGTAAATGTGGTCAATAATTATGCGCACTGCTGAAGGTTTTTCACTTCCCAGCCATAGCGTTATAATTGCATCATCAAAAGTGAATCCGCTAGTCAGGTGTACCTATGACTAATTGATCGACACACTGCCCGAGTATAATCCCGCTAAGGATTACTCGGCTGTCTAACATGTGGTGCTACGCAAGTAGGTGTTATGCACGTGGTTCATTCTCAAATAAATAGTCACGTTTACTTGCTACAATCCATTCATGTATCATTACCGCTGCTAGGTTGAACACCTAACACATGGCCACGAAGCGCATATCTCCAAACTCGCTCGATCACGGCTTCACAGTGCATCTCTGAGTTCACTCGGTCGGCATTTTCAGGCGCACCTGGAATTGCTCTCAAGCACCGCCTGCAGCCAGTCCAGATATACCATGTGTAGATGGGTAGCTATATAGATACATAGATACATAGATACATAGATGAGAATACAAACTGAATACATGAGTTTTAACAATTGTTGAACATTAAGTAGTAGCTATGATTTCCAGGCACACCTGCAGTGTTCCCAAAGAAGATGTTGTTTTTCCCGGACTGCTGTACTGTGATTCGAGGTGCTCCCAGGCTTGTCGCCGGCGCCCCGAGACTTGTCGTCGGCCCTCCCAGGCTTGTCGTCGGCCGTTCCAGATTTGTCGTCGGCCCTCCCAGATGTGTCGTCAGCCCTCCCAGGTGCTCCCACAGTTTCCTCCGGCGCTCCGAGGTGTCCTCAAACTTATCACAATCACTCCCATGGTACTCCTGTCCCAGTTATCAGAGACTCCAGTTACTTTGAAGGCCGGCCGGAATGCCCTCCTAGGGTCTGATACTCTCCTGAAATTGAACCATCTAAGTTTACACTCCACATCCTCTCAGACACTCCTGGAGTCTTCCAGTGACTAAAATACATTTTGCTGATGAAGTCATATATGATATACAGGCATGTAATGATGAAAACGATGTCCTCCAAGGGGAGTTTGATTTGGTGAAAAACAATTTATATATACTGGAATCTCACCTACAAACAGAAAAACAAAGAATTGACTCTGAAGTGTCTGGAGTAGGTTCTCAGATGAATTTACATCAAGCCATACTACACGAAGTACGTCTAGGGATAGGAATCTTGCAATACTCAGATAATCAAATTGTGAAAGATGCGTTGTCAATGATTTCCGGAATCAATGCCGAGTTACAGGCATCAAGTAAAACAATCACAGAGAATACGATACAGATTCTTGCAGTTAAAGGAAAGATGAATTCTACACAAATGGGAATGAAGTATTTAGCCAGTAAAGTCGATTCAGTTAACAAGATTTTGTCATCCATTACAAAGTCTTTAGCGGAAATACCTTCGAAAAAAGAATTGAATAATCATCCCAGTTCAACAGCTGATCAGGTTGCCCAAATACAGGAAGTTAATACTGGATTAACTACTGCAATGGAAGGATATAAATTCTCTGAATCATCAAGATTTGATTTCAGAGGAAATACGGTACCATTAGGGCAAGCAGGACCATCCGGATTTCTTCATCCACAGAGACAAGGGAATGTCAATAGAAACGAATCAGAATATAGTTTGACAGATACACATAGTGCGTCTACCTGGCTAGGAACAATTAGAGGGGGAGATGGATCAGACCATAACTCTCAAGATGGAGCAGCCAGTGGAGCAGCCGGTGGAGCAACTGGAGCAAATGGAGATCCACCACCAGATCCACCGCCATCAGATTGTGGAGATCTTGCTTGCAGGATTAGTCGATGACAGCTAAGAATAAGAGAACTAGAATTCGCAAAGACGATTAAAATTAAGGAACCGAAACAATTCAAAGGAACACCTCTAGATGATTTTGATACTTGGTCGGTTACCATGCAAGTATATATTGAAAATCAACCAGAAAAGTTCCCAAAAGACGAGATAACCATAGACTGGATAGGATCTGTAATGGATAAATATGCAGCAGCCTGGTATATTCAGTGGATTAAGGGAACCTTTAATGGAACACATCCAAAATCTTTAACCAGTTATGTTAATGTGCTCAAATTAAGAATTGAAGATAGAGATGCTAAAGAAGAGGCCTATTCCAACTTGGAAAAGGTCAGATATGATGGCTGTATTCGAGTTATGTTTACTCAAATACAAATGCATAATGATAAGGCCTTGGTTACTGGAGCAGCGCTCAAAAAATTGATCTTAGAAAGACTTCCTCTTGAGATTTTATTGCAAATGCTTACAGTTGATCTTAACAGAAAAACTGATATCGAAATGATTGATAATATTACAAAGGCAGACAGAAAGGCCGAAAGCTGGGATGATGCCCAAAAGCATCTAGGACTTAAGAAAATGGAATTTGAACTATCAACGGGCAATATATTACCACCACCATATCGATTAATCTTCAAGATTGATTTTACGAATAATGTCCTACGATATTGATTAATCTTCAAGACTAATCATACGAATACATTTTACGATATTGAATAATCTTTGGGATTACTTATACGAATTACATCTTACGGTCCTAATTAATCTTCGAGATTAACAACAGGAATACATTTCAATATATTAATGCATTTTTAAGATTAATGATACGAATACATTTTACAATATCGATTAATCTTCGAGATTTATTATTGGAATACATCCTACGATCTTGATTGATGTTCGAACTTAGTTATATGGATATAAGTACTGTCAGTCTTGTGTTAAGCCACGATACAATTTAGTTGCTATCTACTTGGAAGCATCTGATATGACTATTCATAATTGTCCGTTGTGCGTTTTTGATCTCTATAGATTAACTATACACTTTGGCTGGAGATAAGCTTAAGAATTACGATAGGAACTAGGGCTGTGTACGAAGTTCTTACTTAGTTATATATAGATACTCTGAAGTATAGATACTTAGGTGTAAGCACCCCCGTAACATATCCCACCAATTCCAAACATTCTGTGTTTCTTCTTCATTCTCTTCTTCCTCGGATTGAAGCAATTCCTCTTCTTGTTTTTCTTTGTCTTCTGAACTTTCAATCTGTCCCATAGATTCAGATTCTGTTTCTTCTTCAACTGAATCATCTGTAGTAAACAGATCAATCTCGGAATCTTCTTCTTGGACATAAGCTCCAACTTTGAGCTTCTGATATTCTTTAGCATTCGCGTATGGCGCTGTTCCTTTGTCTGTTCTCTTCCATCAATAATAGTCCATTGTCTTATGTGCTCCCTTCCTATCTCCAGGCCATGCACATCTCTGACATTCTCCTGCAGACTTTCTTCTATTGAGTTCACTTTTATCGATGCTGTTGGTTTGCTCAGTATAGGTTTTCCCAGACTGATTCTTCATTTTGAAATTTTTCTGAATCTTGTTGGGTTTATCATCTTTCTGAGTAAACAGATCTGATCTCTGAGATCACTTCTGGAGTTTCCGTGGTCGTGAATTTTTCTCAGATTTTTCCCGTTTTTGACCTTCAATCTAAATTGACACATATCTTCACAAATTCCCTCTTTGCATCTCCTTGATCAATCTGGCGTTCAGATACTATCAGCAATATTACGTCTTAAGGGTAATCTCTCTGAATATCGACATCTTTTAATTCAATTAAACAGGCCTCGGACTTAATGAATTAATCCGTCTTTCTTTAATGAGGACCAAATGCTTTGCAACTGTTTCTTATTCTGTCCAGGATATCTTTTCTGTAATTCCTTATTAGAAAGATTAACTGCTTTAATAATACTTCCAGATCTCGTTTTCCTATGAACTGGAAGGATGCTTGGTGCCTCAACCATGTTGTGTTCTATTGATCTGGAAATATAATCTGAATCCAAATCTAATTGTAATTCAGGAATATCGGACTCCCGAATTATGGTATCCTTGAGACCTTCAATTCGTAATGGTGTTACGGCACACTATTCGATGTATTCGGAAGGGAATTTCTGATACTGAAGATAGTATTTCACTATCTCTGTATATTGGATAATACTTGCCAACCACCAAATTCACTGTGCGGCAAATATATTATCTTCCTTTTGGAATCTTCGAATCAACCAAGATAATGCACACACAATAATATCGTAATCGTTATCAAACTTCCGTTCAACCATGGGGCAGGGGAACCGCGTACAATTCTAATACATAATTCTAATATACTTCGTAATGATAATAGTAATAAGAACCGAAAAAAATGATACTATTTCAGCTTCGTGTTAACAGGTAGGTATCGTTTTTGCTTTTTTGGCTGCCTTTCCAATGCCGGAGCTTTGTCGTTCTTTTATAGCCGTTCTTGGACTACCAAAGTTTTATGTCCCAACCTCAGCTATGATCTCATCTGTCATATCTTACAGTACTCTGTGATTACGAGCCAGGCTCTTGGATAGAGGACCACGCATTCCAAAGGTTATCGTGTAATTGCATGATTGTTTTTAAAGCATTATGCTCTCCATATGGGCCATCATCTGCAATAAGATTTAATCAAACAGTAGCTTCAACTTAGATATTATGCAACTCATATATTTTGGATAGCCAAAACCTCTCCGTCACCTTATGTGGTTATTTGGAGGGTTTAAACCGATTGCTTAATAAATCAAGACACAACCTTCACCATATAGGCTATTTGGCTTATCTATTCTCAGAGTCTTACTTGGCGGCTCACCATTGCTCTGGCAACATTTGACTTGACATACCATAACAGTATAATTGAACAGATAATGAATTAACCTTGCTGGTTTGTTCCCAGCCGGGGAGTCGGAGGTTTAAACGTTTCCATCAATCAGACACACCATGCTTTAGGCCAAGACCTTTCTCTATGACCTGAGAGTACCCGAGTTGTTCCGCTCCACCAGGGATTGGCCCAAGGTCCCACTTGATCTCATATTGGCTATCGTCTGCCTCACACGTCAGTCGCATTCCTGCACCTGCCGTGTCCAGTCCCACTTAGCGTAGTTTAGTGAATGTGGTTGAAAACAATACGCTCAGCAGGAGCTTACTCCTTTCGATCTGGCAGTATTGTTGCATCATCAAATCAGATCTACCGTAGTATGTGATCTTTCAATGAATCCTCGAGGAATGAGGCCTGCTATCCAATCGACACTAGGTATGTAATCTCCCACTAACGATCATATGTATGGTAGCTTACTAAATCATTGTGAGGGCAGTGTTATGTCCTATACGGTATTATAAAACCCGTTATGTCAATCTCGAAGTAGACTAGTACCAATCACTCTATTAAGGGAGAACCCTTAACAGGATACTGATAGTGATTAAGCCACATTAAGTTTACGGATCGACAATTCATGTTTTTAACATAACACACTATGTTTGGACGATTGTTTTTTCCTTTTTATTATTTTTTCCACTGAGGATGACTGGAAGGTCGAAACTGCTGGCCAGTATGGAAATACTTCACTATTCAAATTAAACAATTCAACAAAAACCAACCATATACCTAATTATATGACCGGTTGTGGCGACGTTATTGTCGGAAGAATAACAATGTCGAAACGAAAAGCTACCATCCCACTGTTACGGGAATCCACAAAACCAAATACATCTACCGATTTTGTGTTTTATGAACCTGCCAGATCTTCAAAAATCCGGAAGATATCCACCACAAAAATTGGTAAATGGCCACATTACAAATTCTTCTGGGATTTGGATGGAAAATATTTTCCTCTTCATTGTATACCGCATTTGGGCAGTAAATCATTTGTAATTTCACCGGAAGCTATGCAGGCCTTTCAAATACCAGTAGTTACAACAATGAAAAATGTTAAATCGGCCGAGTTCACTGGCAGAGAGATACTGACCGAGGGAGCATTTACCCTACCTCTCGGAGTTTGTTTTCGAAATCATAACTCTTATGATGATGATGATCATGCTTTTGAAGTTATGAACACGTCACAAACTGTGATGCTTTAATACCTGCTTGGTATCTCGAGAAGCATGCAGCTCGATGAGTAACCCCTAGCCATTTCCATTTTCAACATTGAGGTCAGAAACGCTATGGACATGGAAAAATTCATCCGGAATATTCGATAACTTATGATAAATGACTAGCTCTGAAACCTGACACTATCTATACCGGATCAATACTACTCAATAATCCATCGTTACATCAAAAATTACCATGGCAATATCATCAGATCATGTTCCTGTGTGATCCGGAACATGAGGAAAAGCTACCAGATTATCGAGGATATGATGGAAGAATCGAATTAAAGGGCTCCGAAGAAGACCTTCGAATGGGGCCTAGTTATGAATTATCCCTGGAAGAAGAAACGATTCTTCTTCAATATCTCGAAAAAACGATTAAAGAAGGCAAAATTAGACCGTCTAGCAGTTCAGTTGGAAGCCCTATAGTATTTTTGCCAAAACCGAATGGGAAGGGATTAAGACTTTGTGTCGATTACAGACATCTTAATGATCATACAAAGAAGGATAAAACACCTCTAGCAATAACGGAGAAATTCTCCAATCGAATTAATAAAGCAACACATATTACAAAGATCGATATGAAGGCTGGTTTTCATCTAATAAGGATGGCATTGGGTCATGAGAAGTTTACTACCTTCAGGACGAAGTTCGGACTTTATGAATATATGGTAGCGCATTTCGGATCAACCAATGCACCTGTGACATTTCAATGAGAAATGAATGGGATATTAAGACCACTCCTAGGATTGGAATTGGTATTAAATTCTAAAGAAGAATTGGATAAAGATGGTGGAATGGTGGTAGTTGTGTATATCGACGATATATTAATAGCCACAAAAGGATCCCTCGACAAGCATCACCAACAAGTGTCTAAAGTTTCTCAATTGCTAATGGATAACGATATGTGTGTTGAAATTGATAAGTGCATATTCAATGCACCAGAAGTGCCATTTCTAGGATTCATGCTCAGTGGAAAAGGACTTTGAATGGATCCTGATAAAGCAAAAGCTATAGTCGATTGGCCAAGACCAACATCACAAAAAGATGTGCAGCAATTGCTAGGACTTTGGAATTTTTATGGAAGATTTGTACCCGGCTTTTCAGCAATAATATCTCCAATATCCGATTTGTTAAGCGGAGATAAAAAACTTTTTCACTGGGGCGAAGCTCAAGAAGCAGCATTTCTGAAAATGGCTATATTATTTACTTCAGGATGAACACCAATACTACAGCTTTATGATTCTGATCGACCAGCATTGTTAGGAACAGATGCATCCGATTTTGCAATTGCTGGAGTTTTATGCCAGAAGTTTGAGGATAACAAGCTATGGCCTATTGGTATTGGTTCAAGAAAGCTTATCTCGACTGAATTTAACTACGATGTTTACAACAAGGAAATGTTGGCAGTTGTTTTTTCACCTAAAAAATGGAGACATTTCCTTCAAGGAGCTCACCATAAGACGATTATTTACTCTGATCATCAAAACTTAACATACTTCAAAACCGAAGTAAAACTTAATCGTCGACAAGCTAGATGGACTCAAGAATTGGAATCCAACGACTTTGATTTGTACTATCAAAAATGATCATTCAATGGAAAAGCAGACGCATTATCAAGGTGCCCGGAGTTAACCTCCAGAGAAGGGGGTACGACAGCAGCAGAAGAAAGAATGCTGGTGGGAAAAGAACAATGGTTGGAAGTTGGTGCTATGGAGATCGATGATACCGAGTACGAAGTTATAAACTAAGTGCCATCGATTTAGATCCAATGTTACCAGAGACCAACGAAATGATTAAGGAAAAAGCTACGCTTGATGATAGTTATCGGGATATATGCAAGCAGTTAGCCAAGGGAGAAGGTATCAACACGAACTATGGATTAAAAGAAGATATATTATGTGGGAAGAACAGGATAAATGCACCGGAAGGAATGAGGAAATGAATATTTCAATCAGAATAGGACCCGAAGGTGGCAGGACATTTCGGGAGAGAAAGAACATTGGAATTCATTATGAGGAATTTTTATTGGCCAAATATGGAAAAGGATGTTAGGAAATTTTGCAACAAATGCGATAATTGTGTTAGGGGTCGTCCCCAACAGCGATAATGATACTTGAATTATGATACAAGATGCATACATATCAGAGATATGTAAAACACCTATGCATGTGAACGTTCAAGTGGTCAGCAACATGCTCTGAGGGGAGAGTACATGTTGGTCGCGCGAAGTGTGGGTACTTCGTTCACACCTGGACACTATGCGTGACACGTGTGGTAATCACACGCGGCAGTTGATAGTCATATGCGATTAAGAGAGCTCTTCTCCCCACCCTGCAGGAGGGATGGATTACGGAGAGGCACGTTCCGGTCTTGAGATAAGTCTCAACCTTAGCATGACGTGACTGAGGGATTAATGACGTAGGCATTGTGCCTAGAGCGAGCACTGCCAAGTTGACTCTGGTAGTATGGATCGCAATGTAACCTCGTATCGGATACGAGCTTACGCGTCTTTAATCTACGTTGGCATAGCATCGGTTGGTCGCCGACTAAGTGTATGACGCAATTAAATAACTCACGCAAGTGAGGGATTTAAAAGGCGCAAGCATTATCGCAAGTGCGATAAGTGTTCCAACTACCGACCGTGGTCGTTCAAGGATGTCTGAGATAAATGGGCGGATATCGCGCAATGGATGGCCTGATTGTTATCGGGAGCGTAACGCTTTCAAACCACATTGCATGAGCACAATTACCTTCGGGTGTTGAGGCGAGTTATCGCTGGGCGCTAAGGGGGCGTGGCCAAGATAACTCTATCAGAGCTAAGAAGGTTGGGTTATAAAAGGCAAGCGATGGTCGAAGGAATTGGGAATCATCAGCGAGCAAAGTTAGCTATCAGAACACCGAAGACAATCATAAAATATTATTAAGAATTCTATCTATCTATCCTTTAAAAAGAAATAGCCTTCACTATTTCTTCCCTAATCAACCTACGCGATTATCCTCTGTATGCCTGGGCACAGGTACACACAAGCCAAGTACGCACTGATTCGGGTTGTCGAAGTTTTCGGCAATCTTCTGTTCACTTTACACGAGCACAATTTAATCCACACCTACCGAGTGGTTTTTCGTTTCGCTCAACTCGAGAATATCGACTACCTGGTACTTCGGTATCTGAACACCGGGTTATTACCATTCGAGGAATTTTCCAGGGCCGAGTCCGGATACGAGGAGAATTGATATACGTCTACAGAGGAGAGGGTCTGTCGTACAGGTTTAGAACGGGAGTTCTAGTTGAACAGGAACTAGAAGTAGAGTCTTAGGATAAGACGTGGAGAGAAAGAGATATTTGGATAGGCGGCTGTACTTAGTTCAATAAAGTGTTGTATTGATTATTGGGACTAAGAACCCCCATAACAAATTGCCAGAGGACGAAAAGCCTGAGACATGCAAAGCACGGACTCTTACACCCGCTAGAGTTGGCATGTAAGCCCTGGACGCATTTCAGTATGGACTGTATTACTGATTTACCAGAATCGGAAGAAGCAACAATGATTTTGGTAGTAGTAGATTAGTTTACGAAAATGTCACATTTTATTCCTATTAAGAAGAAGGATCCTCCAACGGTAGCTAAAGCTAATCTCGAAAACATGTGAAACTATCACCAGTGTTCTGAAGCCGTGGTTTCCGATCGAGATGGAACTTTTTACAGTCCAATATTTTATGCATCACTATAACTTCTTAGGCATTAAAAGAAGAATGAGTACAGCCTATCATCCTCAAACGGACAGACAAACAGAAAGAATGAAGCAAGTGAGCAAAGCATATTTAAGGTCTTATTGTAATTATGAGCAGAATGATTGGGCATCTATGTTGGCAATGGCCGAATATGTGTATAATAATTCAAAACATTCTTGAATAAAGATATCCTCCTTTTACACCAATCACAGATATGAACCACGAACAAACTGGCCTATGGATATACAATCTAGAAATGCAGGGTCGGAAATCTACGGTCACCATATGTCGGAGATCTTCAAGAAATTAAGCAATCCACTAGAAAATTTGATAACGACGATGAACAAGTATTACAACAAGAAAAGAAAAATCATCGAACCATTTGAAGAAGGAGAGCTAGTAATGCTAAATGGAATGAATATTCGAGCAAAACACCAATGCAAGAAATTGGAAGATATGATGTACAGGCCTTTTAAGATAGTTTCCACAGGAAAGAATCAGCACTATTGCAAGCTGGAATTGCCTACATCTTGGAAAATACATTCAACTTTCAACATCGATTTACTGGAACGATATTGAGGACAAGACCCGAAGCAACAAACTGTTGAGATAGCAGCTGACGATGCACGATAGGCTATGGAATCGATAATCGCAAGCGGGCCTTCCGACGATAATCAACAATGACATGTTTATTTATCAAAGTGGGAAAGTCATTCGCACAATGAACATACGTGGGAAAGTTATGAGAATGTGGCAGAAAGTTAGTCAGGATTGTTGGATGACTATTACGGTAAGAATCCTACAATTGAAAAAGATGGGAGATATAAGGGAAAAAGAAAGAAATGAAAAAAAAAAATTTTAAGTTTTTGGTTGTGCGTTATGATTATTATGTTATATTTTTGGAACGTTGAGTGGTATCTTTTGCTTTTCAACTTGTTATGACGGAGCACCATTGAGGTCACCGGTTCTAGAGAAGGGGGTGATGTTAGCGGTTCTCCCATGACAGCGATAATGGTACTTGCAATAGTCAAGATGAATACATGTCACAGAGTTACTCTCGGTATAGTCACGTGAGATGTACAACACACATTCAGCACGTCGCAAGTAGGCCAGCATTATGTGACTTAGTGGGAATACATAAGCATCGAGTGTTGATTGAATAAGGAAAGTTCTTGCATAGTGGATTCAGATATGATGACGCAACATTACTGCCAGATCAAAAGGGGTTAACTCCTGCCTAGCATATTGTTTTCAATGACATTCATTTTTCCTGAACTAGCGGGACATGTGTGATTGGACTGGAGATTACTCTGACACACAAACAAGGCGATTGTTAATCAATATGCGAGTACGTGGGACTCCTGACGTATTTGCCTTAGGCCATAAGAATGTTCCGGGTAGTCCCCGGCCAAAGAGAATGGTCTCGGCCTAAGCATGATGTGATTGAGGGAATTGTGATGTTGGCTGAAGATGAGAGGCCTGAAGCAACCCTGCTCATTGGTTTGGGTTAGTATGCATTCCAATGTCAGACTAGTATCAATTATGAGCTGACGCATCATGTTCTAAGTTGGTATAGTATCGGTTGGTTGCCGATTAAATCTAGGACACAAGCCAAATAGCCTTGAGGGCGAGGTATTAATTTGCGATAAGCACTGCCAACTACGCTCGGCAGATGTTCCAACTACCGTATGAACGGAATGCGAGATGTCTAAGTGCACATTCGATCTGTCATATTGTCTGACTTGATATCATGTGATCGATGGCCTGCTTCTTATCAGGCGTGTATTGCTTTTAAATTTCATTGGATGAACACGATAACCTATTGGGATGCATGGCACCTATCAATGAAGCGAATGGGGAAATGGCATGATGCGACCGCAATAAGCTATCAAGAGCAATATAGTCATAGCTTTGAAGTATGGGTGTACAAACCCTGGAAGATGACTATAAAGAGACCTCATTGCTCAGGCAATGAGAAGAATGTTAGGAGTTCTCCCTTAACAGTAATAATGGTACTTGCACGAGGGCCTAGAAAGCACATACCATGCTTAGCACTCCAAGTAGCCAGGATTATGCTCTTTAGTGGGAGTCATAATCATTACGAGAAGCTTTGGGCAAGGCAGTTGAGGATGTTGCCAAGCGTTGCAAAAGCTTCTTTCACTTCTGGATACTATGCAGGACTTGCACAGCAGTGCACGGCAGTCGATAGTCCATATGCGAGTAAGAGGGCTCCGAACCTCCATCTTGTAACAAGTGGATAAAGGCAAGGCACACCCCGGTATCAGGAGAACGGTCTCTACCTAAGCATGACGTGACTGAGGGATTTTTGGCATTGACTTCGGTCAGAAGCAATCACCTTGCATTGATTTGCATGAGTCTGGAATTGCAACATATCATATGTATCAGGATCTACGTTATCACAGCACGAACTGGTATTCGATAAGCCTGATGATGAACTACTGAACAAACTCAAAGATACGAAAAGTCTAAATTAAAAGCTATGATCCAAATGATACATGTCCCGCCTGGGGCGCGCGAGCTTTACCAATAGGCGCATAACAATAAGACCCTAGGGTATCTATCGGGCATCGTCAAACAAGACCCAGTGATAGGTAGCTATCATTTGGGGGTCATATGAAAAGATAAGCTATAGTGTGAGGGATTAATTTATAGTTCGGAATCGGGGGATCATCGATAGCGATGCTAAGCCCGAGCTATCTATTCCGAGGGACTCTAAAGAGATCATGTTGTTTTAATAATGAGAGAGGACAACCGGCTTGAGATACGAAAAGATGGAGACCTACCAGCGAAGAAGAATCCTTATTTATTATTGCGTTTTTATGATACCTATACCTATTATATCTATACCTAGAATCTATTAGCTTTGTGTAGCGGCAGCCCCGCACCTTTGAACAACCTGCGAGAAGATTCATGCCTATCACCTTCGAGAATGATAACAACGTTATTGGGTATGCTCTGGAGTGTGTGATAACTTACGCAAGACGAACTCAGCAAATCTTCGTAGCACAGTGTGTGTGGTGGTTAGCCTCGATTTTTGGACTTGAGAGGGAGTTGGTTTCCCATATCGATAAGCTCCAAACGGAACGAAACGTGAATCCACAGGAGCAACTTCCCCGAGAAACTTCGACTATCCCGAGGGACCTTGCCGAAGATCGATGAATCAATCAAGTACTAGACGACACCGAACAGTACTAAAGAGAAATTAGGCGACTACGACAGATAGCAGCTTTGAAGGTTTCCGGGACGACATCAACCGGACGGATAAACCCGACAAGGATATCTAAGAAGTATCTAAAGAAATCTAAGAGGGTTCCCAAGGTGGATACGACCAGCAGGGAGGGATACTTTAGCAAAATCGAAGGCATTGACAGCAGCGAGCTCTGAAGGAGGAAAGCGGCAAGCGAGTGCTTACGCTGTGCCTGGCCCTCCGATAGGAAAGGCAATCATCGCGTCAGGGATTGCAGACGACAGATCAAGCTAGATAAAGGAACTGCGGAAATCTCTATCAAAGGAGAAAAATATCGGGAACCAGTTGAATCCCCAGAGGAAAACGATTCGACGGATAGTTCTCTTCTCGAAGATAATATAGATTAGGATCTACGGCTTTACGCACCCATAGTACTTAGCGAAGTATTATCGGATAGGCTGTTGTACCCCCGTAACAAAGAACAAGCTCAAGCAGCAATCCGCAGTCAACAATCAGAACACCGAAGACAATCTTCAAATATTATTAAGAATTCTACTCTATTAAACTCTATCACCATATCTCAATTACTCTCTCTACATGATACCACAATATATGCCTGGACACAGGTTGACACAATCTCAGTACGTGCACCAGAAGAATGTCGAACATTTCGGTGATCCTATTGTTCAACTGGAACAGCACTCTGCAACCCACATATCTCGAGTGGTTTGGCTTTTCGTCATAACTATCGGTATCGGATACCCGGTTCATTGATATACATCTACAGGGTTTTTACCCTACGAAGAATATTCCAATGAGTGGTCACATCACTGCGAGGTTGAACCTACGGTCACGAAGTAATCTCGGGAAGGTGGATATTAAAAGGATGGTCTGCTCCTGAAGAAGGTTAAGAGATTGAGTCTTAGGATAAGATGAGGAAAGAAAGAGTTTCTTGGATAGGCAGCTGTACTTAATTCAATAAACGTTGTATTGATTATTGGGATTAAGAACTCCCCTAACAAAAGAGACCCAAAACCTCTCCAACAAACTCCAAAGTATCACCCATCCGTCCACCCTCCAAAGTGCCAGAAAAATACCCACCCACAACACAAATCCTTGAACAACCTTCCAGCCAGTGTATTCCATCGTCACATTGACTGATTTGCAGCTGGGAGGCTGCATATACGCTTCCTATTCGCCCAACAGCCTGTAGCAGGAGGATTCACAATGTGATCGTGCTTGTGTAGCCAAACCACATCCTGATCAGGAACAATGCTTTGCTCGTAATCGACAAAGAAACCAAGAGCATGGTTTCGGATGACTTCAAGGTATCGCTGGAGTCTGAGAATCCTTCTTTGGAGCTTCCGTTCAAACATTGAGAAGCCTGTTTTGGTCATTGGGATGTTTCTTGGATTTTGTCACCGCATTTCAGCATCATCTTCTGATTCCTCCCCACTATCATTGATCATATCCTTGTCGCGAGGTGGGAGGATGTCATCCAGAGGAAGGTACCTGCGGCTACCACTCATAGGCGTCTGGGCACCAGATGTGCCGTCTGTTTGTTGGCCATGATGAATGACGCAAAAAAGCGTTGGGTTGTTGCAGTTCATCACCGCCTTTACCCATTCGGCAGCAGTATTGTTATCAAAGATTCGGGTAACATTACGGGCATGTGGACCACCATCTCAATTAGGCTCCTCCCGGCAGCGCCAAAGCTCTCAGATTTTCAGGCTGGGGTCTGGCAGACTGGCGATTGCAGCATTCACGATTGACAAAATGGTCATATCACGGATTGACATAACTATCGGAAGTATCAATGCTCCATCCCCAGGCTAGTGCCATGAGAATAGCTGATGATTGTTTTCACCCACCCTGTTACCAGCAATGTCGGGATCCACATAGGTGATGGTAAAGCTAAATGGCTCGAGAGGAAATCTGTCGAGGCGTCACAACGTACCAATTTCAGTCAAGGCCTGTGACCCAAGGGTTCTTCCTCGTCGTCTTCTGGATTTACACATCCTCAGGAAGAGCAAAAGAAGCATCAGGGGCGATGAAACACAGACCAACGTGGACCAATTTTGTCTTCTTTGTCGGGGTTTCATCAATCCTTGTACTCCTCTAGTGAGGGCCAACCTCCACGAACTCGTCCAGTGCTGCCTTGGGTTTCTGACCATCAAGGTAAGTCAAGTTGTCTGTGTAGTACCATTTCCCAAGGGGCCTGGTAGGCACCAGATAGCTGATTCGAGTAACTCAATGATTGATTAGAAGATCCCACCGCTCGGGGCAGGCGCCTTGCTTGTTCCTGATGCTCATGGAGCGGGAAATCTCCCAGATACACTCCCTCACTTCATTATCTTTCTATTGTGTTGTCAAGCCACCCTTCTAATGCCAAATCCCTATTGTTTGTGGTGCCCATTGGCTGACTCCAACACTGGCATTCACCGCCCAGACGCGGACATGTAGAGTCGGCATCTGGATTGTATTAGCATCTGCAATAACTGATTTCGGCAACCAGAAGGAATCACATTACATTCTAGGTTTTCAACGGTTGTCAATGATTGCGTAGTGCATATCGAATGCTCGTTACTCTTAACCAGCGTCGGGAGTGTTGAATAAATCATCAAGGGTGATGGGATGCGGTGGCAGAGGTGAGGAGGGTGTGCCAAAGGTACTGGAGATGGTAAGTAAGGTGGGCAGGGTAGGCGAATATATATGTGGGCTTGGAGCGGTTATCGTGATCCGGTGACATCATCTTGGCTGCAATTCAACTACGGAACAATTTGCTTAGCATCATCTGAGCGCCCTGATTCGGCGACTCAATGCGTATGTTCATCACCAAGACAACTTAAAACATGCTCTGCAGTCATATCTCACTTGTGTGTCCTTGCTCTAGTTCTTGTACCACGCAATGACGTGGCTGGGTCAGTATCTAAAGAGAATGCACGGTTCATGTAAGGTACGAACTTAACAGAAAGTGACAACCAGAAATTGGGCCATAGACTTAGGAGGGCATTGTGAGGGCATAAAACAATTGCCGCAACGAGCGGAATGCAGATGTGTTATTCGTTTTGAGACCCAAGGGATGTTGAATATGCAAGAGTGATTAAACACTTTACAAATGAGAGAAGGAGGATGAGAGAAATTCTACAAGAGGGGTAGGACCCCTTGTTGGAAAAAGTAAATTGAGGTGCGGCTTTTTCTAAAGAGCAGCTGGCTTGCAATGGTATGAGTAGCTAAAGGACTGTCAAGACTCATCTTAACGTTGTGGCGACATTTCTTTTGCTAACAAAACATGGATATTCGTCAACAGTGTCTTTATTGCTCGAAGCCGGACTCCTACATCGGTGCGTACATCACTCACCTCCATCGCCCTCACATTGAGAGTATACTATACCTATCAGCCGAACAACTGCCAGATAATGGTTTTGCAATCGTGCGTGATTGTATTCTACTCCCATTGGTTTAAGAACGGCGTCATGACCTGTTTCTTCACCCTTCTGACGATGATTCCAGCGCTACAGCAGCCAACAGCTAAAATGGATGTATCGATCCAGAGCAACCTCCAGTTTGGACACATATTTATGGTACTTGACACTTCAACAATGGTGTAGCCAGCAACCCTAATAGTAACGAGTATTTTGATATCATCGACGATGAACTCGATTTATGCTCACCGTGTTCTCGCGAGGAGGAGTATTGATTTGTGCACAGGTGCTTCAAGCACAACTTGCGCAGAGCTGCTATTAACGAGCTTTTCCGTAACCCTACAATGGCAACCGTCAGCAACTTCACTTTGTCCCATGCTTCATTCGAAAGGTTGAATGAAATGTTCTATGCGATAGGCATCGACTCTTGGAAATCGGGCAGTGTGTGTTACAATTGTTTGGCCAAACCAAACAACCTTCACAATGATGATTATACACATTTCTTTTACCACAATTCTGTTGAATGCATTGAGTTCCTTATGTAACAGCCTGCGTTCAGGGAACATATGACGTATGCTCCAGCAAATGAATGCAATGAAGCTGAGGAATGTATCTACTCAGAGGTGAAATCAAGGGACTGGTGGTAGAATGAACAGTTATGTTAGTTGAATTTCGTCATAGCTGGGATGATTTTGACCACTTCAATAGCTACAGCCACCGCTTGGAGCTACGATTGTCCATTTCTTCGGTAGTTCAGACCAGACACACCTTCCAAACAATTTGGACGAGAAGAATGAAGGGCCGGTACATATGAGTCACGGAAACATCGACTGGACGATAAGATTGAAGCCTTCGAATCATGCAAGAATACATGCTACCCTTCTTTCTGTTCCTCTGAAATATCACTCTGAAGGATACGGAAAAATAACTGCCATGAAGGAACAACAAATCCACAATCGAGAGGTTTTAAGGAAGGTCTTCAAGCTTATTTTTCATCCTCTTGAAGCGCATTGCAACGCTGAAAAGCTTGAGCTGTGTGCGGACGGTCGGATGCGGCAATGTCATCCTGTCATCTGTGCATGGACGGCGGACTACTTCGAAAACATTCACTTGCGCACGTTCAAGCAGCGCCATTGCCCTGTGTGTAAAGCACTGAAATCGTCGTTTGTAAAATGTGTTCGGGGTTCAACCTAGCAGCGGTAATGATACAAGAATGGATTGTAGCAAGTATACGTGACTATTGATTTGAGAATGAACCATGTGCAAAACACCTACTGGGGTTGCACCACATGTTAGTCAGCCAAGTAATCCTTAGCAGGATTATACTCAGGCCGCGTGTCAATCAATTAGTCATAGGTACGCCTGACTAGCGGATTCACTTTTGATGATGCAATTATGACGCTATGGCTGGGAAGTGAAAAACCTTCAGCAGTGCGCATAATTATTGACCACATTTACTTTATCTTATCTAGCACAACAACATACAGTTAAGTTGTGTTTATGCAGCATTACGTGTGCAGCAGACGATAAACGCAATATGCAAGAATGTGGGAATCTGCAAGCTCACACGCTCAGCGGTGGGAATACCTTGCGGTGATCCCCGGCCTTTTGGACCTAAGCATGCGGTGTCTGAGGGATTAATGACATTGGCTTAAGATAAGAGGCCAGAAGCAACCCTGCTCATTAGTCTGAGTTGTATGCATTGCAACGTCATGATGATGTGTTATAATCTACGTTGGCAGAGCATTGGTTGGTCGCTGAATAAATCTCTGAACGCAATGCCAAACATCCTTATCTAAGGTGAGGCAATTGATAGCGAAGAGCTGTCAAATTATATTGCGATAAAGCGCTGTTAAGACTACGTGTCTACAGACGTTCCAACTACTGAACAAATGAAAGCGAGATGTCCAAGTTGAAGTATGATCTGTTACGTTGCGCGATATGATTTAATATAATGGATGGCCTGATGTTAATCAGGAGCATAATGCTTTAAAACCACATTATATGAACACGATAACTTGAGGGAGGCGTGGCAATCTATTACCGGGCACATTCGTAAGAATGTAAGTCGCGATCGCAATAGAGCAATCATATGAGTAATGGAATCATAGCATGTGGATCTGAGAAATCCTTGAAGGCATGACTATAAAGAGATCACATTGTCCCGGCAATGAAAGGACAAGCTCTAGCAGCACAAACAGTCAAAAACCTACCAGCGAAGAAGACCATAAAATATTATTGTGTTTTTATGATATGTATATATTATATATAAATTATTAGTACCTTTGTAGCGGCAGCCCCGCACCTCTGATGAGCATTACCTTTGAACACGAAGCCGACATAATACTCTGGGCTTCAGTGAAGCTATTAGTTACTTTTGAAGAACACCAATACCTCTTTGCAGCTCAGTGCGTTTGGTGGATAGCCGCCTTATTTCAGTTGGATCCAGCGTTGAGATATTTTATCGACCATCGAGAACTACCGTCGAAGGTTACGGGCGTTGACGCGGAAACACAGTCAACAGAAAGGCTCATCTCACTAACACCTCGAGATATTCGAAGACATTCGGAGACAGATGAATACGCTATACCTGAGAGAAGTCAGTATCAGGCCGATCCCTTACGACCTACTCGGAAAGGAAGGATTAATCCTTTACCCCAAACAAAGAAACAACTGAAGGCTGGGGGAAAGCGGCAGTCGTGAAACCAGCAACGAAAAAAGGAATTGGTTAAAATTTATGTGGTGCCAATATTGTTTAACAACCTGATACGATTTGGTCTGCATTTATCTGGTAGCATCTGATACTATTATCACCATTTGTCCTTTGTGTGTGTACGATCTTTATAGATTGCAACACCACTTTGTTTGGAGATACGCTTAAGAAGAATACAGTATCTAGGGCCTTGCACCTAGTATTAACTTGAGTATCCGAAAAATACTCGGTTAAAAGTACAATTACATAGGTCGAAGCATCCCCCTAACACCGTGATCGAGAAAGTTTGGAGATACATTTAGAAGCCGTGATCGAGGGAACTCAGAGATGCACTCCCTAATCGTGATTGAGTAAGTTTGGAGATGCACTTGGAGGCCGTCATCGAGTGAGTTTGGAGATACACTTGGAGGCCGTGATCGAGCGAGTTGGAAATGCACTTGGAGGCCGTGATCAAGCGAGTACGCAGATATGCACTTCGAGGCCGTAATGGAGTGTGATTAGACGAGAACTTGGAGGCGGTCGATGGACGGCACGCCAGGTGCTGAGACTCTATTGATTAGTTAGTTACCTCGCCACCGTGGGAACGTGACAATGTCACTTGACCTTTGAACTCTCATGGAGAGCTGGCTAATGGCCGTCGATCATGCAGGGAGGCAAGCCGGAAGCTGAAGCTACATTCAGGGGTCAACTTGTGATCATGAGAATCAAGGGAAGACAAACAATCTTGGGTGGATGCTGTACTAGGTGGATGCTGTACTCAGTGGATGCTGTACTCGGTGGATGCTGGACTCGGTGGATGCTGTACTCGGTGGATGCTGTACATGGTGGATGCCGTACTCGGTGGATGCCGTACTCGGTGTTAACTATTGATCTTGGCATGGAGAGATGGAGAGGGATGACTTAACTTTGTGTTCTTGTGATGATGGTAGAGTTGTGGACAAGAAAGAGAGATGGAGGATGAGGATGGGAGCGATATGGAGGATACGAGCGAATATGAGAAATCAGGCGTACCACATGCCTGAAAGGGTTTAGAAGACCTTGTATTGGTATAAGTTCCCGCCAGATTGGGACTCGTATCTGCCGTATCAGGAATGGTAAATTGAGTTGCACACGAAATTCTCTTAAGTCCCAGTTTCTCAAGATGATTTCCCATCTGCTCTAGTCTCTCTCTTTCTCGTCCTCAACTCTACCATCACCTAAGAACACGAAGTTATCCCTCACTATCTCTCCATGCCATGATCAAGAGTTAACACTGAGTACAGCATTCACGGAGTACATCATACACCGAGTACTGCATACACTGAGTACTGCATACACCGCGTACTGCATCATTCCAAGATCGACTGGCTCCCGCTCCCAGCCAGTCTCATCTCTCGGCAGACCATGTTGTACTCAATTGTCTACATTCCCACAATTACGAGGTAACCAATGAATAGAGTCACAGCTCCCGTCGCGCCTCCCTCCCAAATTACCCCGTCCAGATCGACCGCCTCCAAGTACTGCTCCAATTTCACTCGATCACGGCCTCCAAGTGCATCTCCAAACTCGCTCGATCACGGCCTACAATTGCATATCTGAGTTCACTCGATCTTCGGTCACGGAGTGCATCTTCAAACTCGCTCAATCCCGGCCTCCAAGTGCATCTCTGAGCTCACTTGATGTTGGGTCTCCAATTGCATCTCCAAACTCGCTCAATCCCGGCCTCCAAGTGCATCTCTGAGTTCACTCGATGTCAGCCTCCAAGCGCATCTACAAACTCGCTCGATCACCGCCTCCAACTGCATCTCTGAGTTTACTCGATCCCCATCTCCAAGTGCATCTCCACACTTGCTTGATCCCGGCCTCCAAGTGCATCTCCAAACACACTCCATCATGGCCTCCAAGTACATTTTCTAGGAGAGATGGCAGCTGTATGGAGATACACCGGTAACGGAGGTGGACAGAGCGACGGGGAGTGTATATTCGTCAGACCCCCGAGTAGATAGACATCATCTCATTTCCATCTCATCTTATCATACAATGGAAATGCACACTCTATGTTTTCCAACTTTTGGTCTCACTCGCTGGGTCCAAGATTACGTGGATCCATGCAATTGCATGGATCCTCAACGCCGGATGGTATCATATCTTCTCACCCAATTCCTACGCTGCTCGAGCTAGAAACGCTCCTTCTCATGAATTCCATTTTGATGTTGCAAGAGGTGCAGCGGAGTGTTGATGGTGGGCTCTCTGCCTTGTAGCTCCAGGTGGTGCATCTCTAAGTTCTCTCAATGGGCGTGTCCAGGTGCTCCTCCGATTATGCTCGACTACCATCTGTGGCCAGATTGACTGTATGTATATATATACAGAGAGACTTAATTAATGCATGCCATATTATGATGTAGTGAATCTTGTGACTGTAACAAAGACGAATATGATAAGACGAAATGCCTTGTGGTTATGTTAAAACCACTGCTGTGAAAATACCACACCAAGTCTCCCGCAGGGGTCTCGGCTGCTCTCGAAGTCTCCCAGAGAGCTGCACAGTGGTCTCACCTGCTCTCGAAGTCTCCTGCAGATCTGCGCAGAGGTCTCAAGAGCTCCACAATTTGACTATTCTTTAAGTCAAATCTCGTAGCATCCTGAATGCACCTACCTAAGTGCAGGTGCTTTCACGAGCACCTGAGACTGCTCCTGGAGAGTCTGAGAGCACATTGCTCAGCTCCAAGGGGGTCTGGGAGCATCAAAAAGTACCTAGAAGCACCGGTGAGGTCGCCCAGAGTCTCTAGGAGGGTTGTGTGTGGCTTCCGGACCGATTTACATTTTGCTGATGTTGCTGAGCGAGTTCCGACAACCGCTCCTGAACTAAGTCCAATGATGCTTCTGTCACCGATACTTCTCCTTGTCCTTGGTCAGCTTCCTCTGGTTCTCCTTGCTCCGTTATGTGCAAGTACTCCTTTTGAGCATCCTCGAGTCTTCTTTGATACCCCCGAACCCATTCTGGTATCTTCCTTGGGTCTGGGCATCGAGGTTTCTCCACTCGACTTCTGCTCGGCGCTAGTGCCTTCCTGGTAAAAGTCAATGTTCTCCTTGCTGCTGACATTTTCTAATACCTTCTGTAATCTGGATTTGAAGGGTATGATGGAGGAAAAGGAATATCAACTATTGTAAAATCCTTATGCTGGCAATTTGGTGTTGGTCAATGTTCAACGCAGTAACGTTCCAACACGTAAGAATTTCCATTAGCGACTCTGCCAATATGTTTATATTTATATTACTCTGAAAGGAAGTCACAGCATTGACAATAAACCGCCAGACTGACAATCTCAATGTGATATAATTGACTGCATGCGCAAAAGCAATTCTGTCTCCTGCAATGCTTTGGACAAGTCCTTTGTCCTAAGTAGTGTTAGCAATGGGTCCAGGTAACCCGCCAGAGGTGTGGGTTCAGACTGCAAAAATGGTTCAGTTCGGATCCAGAACCGACCTACACCCCAACCCGCTGCATCATGGCAGGGCATACGCGGACCCGTACCGGTCAACCCATGGGTTGTGCCTGGTTTGGCTAGACCCATCGGCTCCAATCTCCGGATCTGTGTTTTGGGTTTTCCTATTTATGGTCGTGTTTAGATATCCTACTGCTAATCGCAAAATATTAACTTTGGTACTCCATTGTCCTTTTTGGATTTATCGGCTGCCCTCATAACCAAAAACATGAGAGACACGCTCCCTGCCACAGCCTGAACATGATAGTCAATGGCACGTCAATGATTTTTGGTGTTGCATCATGGGTAATCTAGGTGGCGATTGGATGCAGACAATCATAAATGAGGTATTGGCCCCATTTGGAAGCAAAAGAGAAAGTGACACACTCCCTGCCCCATTTTGAAAATCAGCGTCAACAGAGCGTTAACGATTTTTAGTCTTGCATGTCAGGTAATTGAAGAGTGATTTGGTCTTTGTTCTACATAAGGGTAGTATTGGCCGCCTTTATAGACTAAAGGGAAAGGGAGACGCTCCCTGCCCAATATTCAAAATGGGCGTCCATTGAGCGTCAACGATTTTTGGCCTTGGGTGATGGTTAATCAAAGCGTGAGATGGCTGCTAATTTCTATATACGGAGTTTTGACTTCTTTTATATGCTAAAATGTTCAGGATCACTGAGTTGCAGCGTTGAAAACGAATTGAGGTGTGATTGTCTGGGAGGCTGTCACCAGAACATCTCTTGCCTATCACCCTACAAAGGCTGGCAAAACCTCGTTTATGGATGTCTGCGATCATTTGCCACCTAGATTACCCAAGATGCAAGACCAAAAATCATTGTCGCTCTGTTGATGCTCATTGTCAAGATGGGGCAGGGAGAGTGTAGCATTCTCTTTTGCCTATAAAGGTGGCCAATACAATGATTATAAATAACAACAACTAAGTCACATTTCAATAACCTGACGTACAGGACAAAAAATCGTTGACGCTCCGTTGACTGTCATTTTGCCACAGGCGTATCTGCATTATGCAACCATATACTTTGGCATAGAATATCAATAACTATGTTTTGGCAGTTGTTCCATCCTCTTCATGTACGTTTTCCTTTATCACTACATTGTTCTTTAATTGTGCATATAAATATATCCTTTAAAATATACTTTAAAGTGTCTGCTAATTGTAGACAATGATAATACTCAAAACTCCCATTCCTTTCAATCAATGCTCGTCTTCACTGTCAGATTTGCTCAAAAGGCTGCCGTCGTCTCCACAATCAATGTCAGCGGCATTGCCACACAGCAAATAGTGTACTCAGCAAATCTGGAATAAAATCTTTATGGCGCTTGCTATCTTTGGCATATGCATTATGATTGAAAAATTGAGTATTGGGAAGAGGAGAATGTATATACACACACCTGCATAGCATACCATCTATTTCATAACTTTCAGTTATCTCACTGTCACCAGGTGGCGCAGGAGGCATTCCGGGCGGAGGTTCTGCCGGTTCGGGTGGAGGTGTGCTGGTTCATTTGCGCCTCCAGCATGTCTGCGGGATCATTGTTGTGCCATCTTGGCATGGAAGGAAGCCGTCCGTATGATTTTTATAAACCATTGCTGGGTGTCTTTCTGCCGCAGCCTTCAGCTTTTTATGCCCTGGAAACTCAATTCCTCGCTTCTTCTCTTCATGGACTTTGGCGCAAGGTTTCTTCATTAGTTGCGTTTCCTCTATAGCGGCATGCGAAAACCCTTCTTTGGCCATTTTGGCCATATTCAAGGCATGGCGCATGTTGGACTGTTCTAGCTGTACCCGACCTCCTTGCCTTGCCATAGTTGCAGACATGTTCAAAACCTACATAAATTAGTTGCTGCTTCTAAAAGGAAGATTCGGCTATTACCTCAACCAGATACGACTCTGTAGCCTCCTCTGGGGTCTTTAAAGCCTGTTTAATCCACTCCCAGGGACCATTATCACGAAATTTGTCTGCGAAGATCCCAGAGCTGACCACATCATGATGTTCAATTCCACAGACTGTGTGGACAAATGCCTTTGTTGACCATGGAGGTGTGGCATTGCGGGCAGCGATAAATCAGTCACAGAGCTCTCTACGTACAGCAGCTATACATGATTGTGTTACTTGACCGCCTTCTAGGTCGATATGGAGCTACTCACATCCGATCGCATGCTGCTTCCGATCATTGCCGTGTCCGGTTGTATTTACATTTTTTTACCTGTGTGTCCTGGGTTATATTTTCGGTGGCTGCAATTGCAGAGTTGCAGTGGACCAACTGGTGTCTGCGTTGCTGCTGTGTCTCCGCCAGGGGCGCATTGGATGAAGCGCCCGCTGTTCAGCTCAATTCCGATTCAATCACACCGGGGTGAGGTGTTCGTGGAGCAATGACTTGCTGTCGTGGGAAAGGTGAGGAAGATGATCACGAAAAATGGGAAGTCCTGAGGAATATATAGTACGCTACAGGTCACAATGAAATGAATGACATTCAACTTGCACGATCTACCCAAGATATATCCTACTACCGATAGCTACATGTTGCAGGGGATTCCAACGGTCCTGCAATCTGTAGTAAGTCGGTCTGATGTTGTTTGTCTGTTGCCAGGGATACATTGAAGTGAAAGACAGCTGAAATCTCATGTTTGATAGATATAAAAAGGAAATTCTTTGACGGAAAGGTTGTCTGGTGAAGTTTGTCCCAACACATCGCCGGGATCTTAAATGAAACACATGCTAACCATCAAGTCATGACGTACGGTTAGCATTACGATTCTGAATGAAATATCGGTCGAAAGGCAGATTGTGCTTTGTTCGAGTTGATCAAACGTACGAACCTTGACATCAATGACTGAGCTTGCCTCCATGTGGTCCATATCTTGCAACATACAACATCTCACCCAACAACAAGGTCAACACAAGACACAATGGTCAATGCTCCGAAAAGGAACTTTTCGCCACCTCTGTTGGGCAAATACGGCAAATCAAAAAAGCAGTCCACACATTGACATCATCAAGTGAATGAAGGCAACAGCAGCTCAGAGGGAGAAAGGGTCCGAGCATTGAGAGCATTGCCCAGCTTCCGATCCAAAATGAAGCTTTCCGCGGTGAAAAGACAGGAAACGCACGTTTCAAGCAATGAAGAGAAAGAGAGGAGGATTGAGGAGTATGTGGAGAGAGAAACCTCTGTGGCAAGAAAGCGAGTTCAAAATGCAGAGACAGCGATTATGCAAGAGCGGGAAGATATGTGTACTGCTGAAAACGCAGGAGCGACAACCAGAGAGCCCGAAGAAACGTTCGAAGAGCTGTTGAATAGTATCGGTGACAGTTCGAATGATGTTGGATGTTCCGACGATGAGCACGATGGGGAACATGAGGAAGATAATGAACAAGATCCAGAGTGCAGCAAGCCGAGTGATGATGAACCTGGCTGGGTGATGGGCACAATCTCCAAAACAGTACAGCACCGCATGGAGAGTTTTCGGCAGAAGCAGATGAGGCTTGACAAATTGACGCCACCAGGATGGGGGGACGCATCCAACTACTCCCGTGAGAGAGATATGAAGTATGGGATTGCCGAATTGAAGGTTCCGGCAGTTGTCAAGCCCGAAATAGGCATGACTGCAGCCACACCATCCCCGACAACATTCGGAGAGCTTATGCAGACTTTTGAGATCAACCGCAGGCAATCGCAAATGCCGCCAGTGACTTCTCGACCAGGAAGTACTCTAATGAGGCTGGTTTCGGAGAAACCACAGTCAGACAAATTGATAACGGTTCTCTCGCCCGACGCTGCTCCTGATTCGACATCAATTTAAGATGTGAAGCCTGTTGAACCTGTAAGATTTTACCCCTGCAGAGAGCATCCCTAACTAATTACACTATGGAGATCAGATACGGATGAAGATATGGTGACGGCTCCCCCATTGCCGGAGGAATAGATATCCAAATAGGTAATTTTGACGACCTATCTCTTGTAAATGCAATTTGTGTACCTATTTTGCTACATGTCAGCATTTTCTTGATATCAGTGACCAAATTGTGAGACATGATATTTCATCAGTGGGTGTGCAAGGGTCATACGGGCCATGCGAAAGTTCTAGACTGCACATCAGGATGATTGGCAGCCAGCAAACTTGATATCGACTTGCCTGTTACGGTTACATTACAACGCATATCCTATCCCATGGATCGTAACTTAGGCATTCCCAGCCCGTTTGGGCATGGCAAGCGACTCCCCACCTGCAAATATTTACCGATGCAGCCACAACTCTGTGGGTGTGGCCTGGGAGCATTATAAACTTACTTTCTTATGTCTTGAGAGCATTTTGGCAAAAATTAAGGACTGTACAGGAATGGGGTGCCGATAAAAAGGGCAGTTTTTGTTGGGA
>Ga0307512_10001334_pt1 | contig 35191 bp, 42 predicted proteins | sample 14_EM_MG_FD_200267 | JGI IMG/M metagenome (GOLD analysis project Ga0307512, IMG submission 200267) | Populus trichocarpa ectomycorrhiza microbial communities from riparian zone in the Pacific Northwest, United States - 14_EM | ecosystem: Host-associated > Plants > Roots > Unclassified | place... | reverse complement strand
TTTAAATCTCAGCAAGCGGCAGCCGAAAAACCTCGTTTTTGCGCCAAAAATGACAATAATTTCAAAGCAGCTTGCTGAGTTTTAAAGATATCAAAAATCAGAGACCGCCAAAAGATGCGCCGTCTGCAGCTGCATATTTCATGTACCAAACACTAAATTATCGGATGAATATTCGTGGACTTGATTGAGGGAACCGTTTGGCACAAACCCGGACCGAACCGGCCAGGTCCGGGTTTTCATGGAACCGCTATAATAGAAACGGTCCGAAAATGGAACCATTGCTAACACTAATCATACGTAATCGAGTATTCTGGATGGATCTTTCCGTGATTATAGCACTTCTGCGGGCAATGAGGAAAATGCAAATGACTGGTAGTTGTTCCCCTAGCCTTATGCTACTCCAAATACCAAGCTGGTATTAAAGCATCGTAATCTCCGGCCCTTCTAATCACCTCGAAGGCATGGTCGTCTTCATCGTAAGACCGGTGATTTCCAAACGATACTCCCAACAGAACTGTGAACAACCCTTCCGTTTTTAACCGGGACCCGGAAACATCTCCTACTTTAGCTGGCTCAGGTCTTGATACCACAGGTATTGAAAACGCCTTAGCCACTTCTGGTGAGATGACAAAGGAAGTACTTCCTAAATCGAGCATGCATCGCAATGGAAAGTATTTTCCATCATAGTCGATAAAAAAGCCATAAATAGGTCTCTTTCCAACCCTAGTAGCTGAAACCTTTTTAACCTTTGGATGGCTAGCGGGTTGATAATAGACGAAGTCGGTAGACGCAATTTGTTTTTTTGGTATCCCTATTAAGGTTTCCGAAGCTTTTCGTTTAGACATCTCTATCCTTTCGACAATGGTGTAACCGCAACGGGTTAATGTAGGTGTTTCTGGAAAGATTTGTATATGTGGTATTCGTATTGCCTTACTGGCCGGCCGTTTCGATCTTCCGCTCATCCTCAGAGGAAAAAAAACTTTTTTTTTTTTAAAACAAAGAGAGATTCTTCACTGCTGCCCTTAAAAAATTTCTAATCCAAACCCTATGGCGAATCCCACCAATTTCCTTCCTCCTGTGTTTCCTGCTCTAATTCCCTTTCTGAATCATGCTCGTATTCTTCTTCTGAATCATCCAAACTCTCAGAGTTGTCTGAACCTTCATTGGACCCTGAATTCTCCGAATCCTCCGAATCCTCGTCTTCCGAACTACTACCGCTAGGTAGTTCCATACCCGCCACCTTCATTTTCTGATATTCCTTGGCCTTCGGAAAACTTGCTATTCCTTTATCCAGCTTGATTTGCCGTATGCAGTCCTTGACCCTATGTGATCCCTTCCGGTCTGAAGGCCAGGCACACCTCAAGCATTCTCCCGCAGCCTTTCTTCGGCTTATCTCTGAACGGGCTATTCCTTCAGTTTTTGAGAGATCGATGTTAGATCCGGAACGGTTCTTCTTAACCCTTGGGCTGGATTTACCCTTCCTATCTCTTTCTTCTAACTTCTAAGATCGATCGTGTTTATTTTTTCTTCGTTCCGGTCTCCCGGAACTTTCTCTTGTGCGATCGTATTTAGACCGTTTCGATTTACTATAAGTTCTAAAGGACGCCTTTAGACCTAAGTTTTTCCTTGCGGCTTCCCAATTTTCTGCAGTTCTCCCTGCATTGGTGATAATGGTTATGATTTCATTATCAGTTTTTCCCGTTAAATCAACGACATGCATTTGTTCCAGGATTTTCTGAGGTAGCTGCTCCAAGATTAACTTCTTCAAGGCTGCGCCAGAAACCACAGCCTTATCATTAAGGGTTTGGATCCTTGTGAACATATCGCGAATGCACCCCTCGTATCGGACCTCCTCCAGTTCTGCGAATGCCTCATCCTTGGCGTCCTTGTCCTCAAATCTTCGTTTGAGTGCATTCACATAACCGGTCATAGACTTAGGATGGGTGCCATTAAGGGTTACCTTAAGCCATTGAATATGCCAAGACGCTGCATAACTTTCCATCAGGGACCCAATCCAATCGATGGTTCGTTGATCCTTTGGGAATTTTTCTGGTTGGTCCTCTATATAGTCCTGAACTAATACCCACCAAGTATCGAAATCTTCGCCCGGCTTTCCATAGAATTTTTGGGTTCCTTGATTTTAATAGGTTTGGCGAATTCCAATTCCTTGATGTGCCATTGTCGTCTTGATGGTCGTCATCCTCTGTTTTCATCTCCGGATGGTGGATCCGGTGGTGGTGGCGGATCTCCACCGCCTGCTCCCCGGCCGCTCCGCCGCCTGCTCCTCCGGCTGCTTCGCCGCCTGCTCCTCCGGCTGCTCCTCCGGCTGCTCCGCCTTCAGCTCCTCCAGCTGCTCCGCCGTCTGTTCCCCCATCGCTTCCGGCTCCTCCTCTAAGCTGAGCATGCCAAGAGTATTCGCTTCCTGTATCCCTGGGACTTGACTCGGTTGGGGATCTATGGAAAGCCGTCCTTCTCTGAGGATGTACGTACTGAGTTCCCGAAGGTCCCGCAGCTACGTCTGTCCTTCTAAAAGTAAATGGTGATCACTGTGAAAACTTGCATTCCTCTAATGCGGTGGTTAAACCTGTAGTCACCTCATTCATCTGATTTTTATGTTCTTCCATTGCGCTTGCATGTCGCTGGAACTCTATCTTTGTAGGAATCTGTTTTAACGAAGTCGTAATGGCTGCCGTAGTTCTAACCACTTCGTCAACTCGTTTTGTTAACAGAGATAGTCCCTTCTGGACTGTTTGAGTAGAAGTTTCAACCGCCAGCAACTGCAAGGTATTATCGGATATCCTTTTACTCTGAGCTTCTAGCTCTTTCTGCATTCCGCCAAACAAATCCGTGGCTTCTTGTATGATCTGATCCTGTGATTGAAGAACATGGATTCCTGAACGGAGTTCCTGAAGCATGGCCTCCTGAAACCTAGCCATGGTACCGACTCCGGAAATCTAGGAGTCTGTTCGAATTTTTTCCATCTGGAGCCGACTCTCCATAATAACCATCCCGTTTTTAACCGAATCACATTCCTCTTCCAAAATATCTTTTTCCTCGTCACATGCCTCGATAACATGTACAATTTGTTGAGCGAGTTCCGACAATTGCTCTTGCACTAAGTCGGTATTCAGTATCAGCATTTCCACTTCCCCCTGTCCTTCTGGTGCTTCTTCCGGTTCCGCTTGCTCCTTTATTAGCAATTATTCCTTTCGAGCGGCCTCTATTCTCCTTTGATACCCTAGGCACCATTCTGGTATTGGCCTTGCTGCCGGAGACCAGGGTTTCTCAACTCTTGATCCGCTGGAGGCCAATACCTTGCTGGAGAACGTTAACCGTCTCCGAGGGGGTGTCCCTCTGAATGAGATGACTATAATGCGGTGGTGGAATGACTCTGTCTAAATCGACTGCAACCTCGTCCCTATGCAGGCACCTTTCTACCTGGCAATGGTCGATACAGTGTCTTTGTAAAATGTAAGAGTCCCTTCCGTTAATCTTGCCCAAATGCTTATAACTGTAGCACTGTGACAGGAAGCTGCACTTCGGCCAATATACCGAGGGGCTTTTTTGCTCGATATTATATAGCTGGCAGCTGACGCAGAAACAATTCTCTCTCTGGCAATGTTCGCTGCACAATTTCTGTCCCAACCGGATGCGACAGAAATTATCCTCACACTTTGGGCACTCCGAGCTCATCTAAGCTGGTGTCGCAAAATCCTCTCTTCAGATAACAGCGTAGAGTACTTAAAATATTATACTGTTACGGGGGTTCTTAGTCCCAATAATCAATACAATATTTATTGAAACTAAGTACAGCCGCCTATCTAAGTATCTCTTTCTCTCCGCGTCTTATCCTAAGACTCAACTTCTCATTCCTGAACAACGAGAACTCCCAATCTGAACCTATACCACAGACTGTCCCCTCTGTAGTTATAAATTACGCCTCCTTGTCGAACAACAGGTCCTCAGAAAATTCCTCCAATGGTAACAAGCCGGTGTTCATGTACCGTAGCACCAGGTAATCGATATTCTCGAGTTGAGCAAAACGAAAAACCACGCGGTAAGTGTGGGTTAAATTGTGCTCGTGCAAACAGAACAATAGAGTTCCGAACAACTCGACAACATGTTGAAGTGCGTATTCGGAGTGTGTGTACCTGTGTCCAGGCATACAGAGGGTGATCGCGTAGATTGATTAAAGAAGAAATAGTGAATTTCTTATCGGGTAGATAGGTAGATAGATAGATAGAATTCTCAATAATATTTTATGATCGTCTTCGGTGTTCTCTGAAAGCTAACTTGCTCGCTGATGTCGTCCAATTCCTTCGCCCATCGCTGCCTCTTTATAGCCCATGCTCCCTCGCAGCAGCGATAGCGTTATCTCGGCCGCGCCCCCTTAGCGCCCGGTAATAACTACTCACAACACCCTCAGGTAATTGTGCTCATGCAATGTGGGATAAAGCGTTACGCTCCTGATAACGATCAGGCCATCCATTGCGCGATATCACTTATCTTGATGACCTCAGACATCCTTGCATCGTACGAGTGGGTAGTTGGAACATCTATCGCCCGAGCGGTAATGCTTACGCCTTTTAATCCCTCATGCGCATGAGTTATTAATTGCGTCATAGACTTAGTCGGCGACCAACCAATACTATGCCAATGTAGATTAAAGACGCGTAAGCTCGTATTCGATACGAGGTTACATTGCGATCCAGACTACCAGAGTCAACTTAGTAGTGCTCGCTCTAGACACATTGCGTACGTCTTTATTCCCTCAGTTACGTCATGCTAAGGTCGAGACGTTTCTCCAGACCGGAATGTGCTTCACTGAATCCCATCCCACCTCCGGGTGGGGAGAAGAGCTCTCTTAATCGCATGACTATCAACTGCCGTGTGTGATTACCACACATGTCCCGTGTAGTAACCAGGTGTGAACGAAGTACCCTCACTTCGCGCGACCAACATGTACTCCGTTACAGAGCATGTTGCTGACCACTTGAACGTTCACATGCATAGGTGTTATGCATATCATAGACATGTAAGCATCTTGTATCATAATTCAAGTATCATTATCGCTGCTAAGGGACGACCCCTAACAGACATCTGCTGCCATTGATAATTGTTTTCATCCTGATTTGACTTTATTGGTTGTCTTTCTACTTGATCGAGACTCGGCCCTGTGGCAAAGCCGAGCGGCATAATACTCATGCACTGTTCACTCTCACACGACTAAAAATGATGTATCATGCCAAAAGATTCATTGCGCCTGCTATACATTTATTTATGAACCGATATTCACACACTACTTCTTACCATTCGCCCATAATATATCTCTAACTGAAACTCTCGGTCAAGCTACATAAAGCTGGTGAACCATTGACCCATTCTGTCCTACTTTTCCTTCCCTCCTTTATTTCTCTGCGTGTCTACTGCATTGACCGTCACCAACACGTTTTCAGCCAGTCTCTTTGATTTCCGTGTTGGCCGAACCAATCCAGTCACATTTGGCGCGGCGCTCACATCCTGCTCCTCTGGGCATTCCGGATCCTCAATGCAAGGGCTCAGTTCTATATCGGATTCATCGTCCCCTGCGCAATCCTCTTCGCTGTCATTTGGATTATCCAAGTTGCCATTCCAGTTTAGCCAATCAGTGGTGTCCGAAATGCTTTCAGGTGAGCTATCCTCGTCGCTTTTGACTGGATGACGGTTGATTCTCCGGATTCGGCAAACATTTAAGATTTGAGTTCGTCCTCCAGGGAAGTCCTTTGCGGACAAAGCTGGTGGCAAAGGTGATCTTTCTGACAATTTGAATGCAGCCGCACAATCATGTTGAACGAGTGACCACGATGCTTTGACGATCTCTTCCGTGTCCGAAATGTATCCTATGGCGGTCATCTGCTTATTTTGAGCGCAAGATTCCTTCTCAGTAGCACATAGGATTTGGCTGCCCTGCCACATCACCACAAGTCGTGAACCATGGCCATTGTGTGCAAATTCCTTTCCTCTGCCTCTTTCTTCATTTCCGAGTCGTTTTCTGTGTTTGTAGTATCCAATTCTGGGTCATCGCCTGCCAAAATCCCAGTATTGGCTTGAGTGAACTGCCTGACAATGACTTTTTTGCGAAGGGTCTCGCCTGTGGTTTTTGACTGCCTCCAGCCGATAACATCTCGGCCAAGGTAAAAACTGGCCTCCACTCTGACACCATGTGGTATGATAGAGAATATGTCACGCGCCACGTTGGAGAGATCGGCGTACTTTGAGTGCATTTCCTCCTGTTGGCACCACCAATCGGCGATGTCCGGTAACCAAAATGTACCGCTAATCTCCATTGGGTCGGAGTGGTAATCATTGAGATTTTGGTTTAATTTGTCCCCAGTTCTTCGGTGCATCAGGCGGCAAAATCAAATAGAGCCTGGCAGCGGTCAAGAAGCGGGCTGCACGATTGTTACAGGGGTGCTTCCACGTAAGTTACTATACTTAGTTGTACCTCTTGAGATACTTCTAAGCAAGGACTATTGCACGGCCGTAGATCCTATTTCCTTTGTCGGAGGTATGCAGCAATAGTATCCTTAGGAATTGCCCGTAAACAATTCTTCTGCTTCCGGGACAAAGCTAATACTGGTATTTGCCCTGATCTTGTACGCGCGAACGGATCAGGCTTTCCTCTCAACTTCTTCCTTTCTTTCTGAGACTTTCTAAGGAACTCCTTAGTTTCCTTTATAACTCTTGAAGCCCGTCCGGAATCAGAATCACTATTCCTCGCACTGCCGTTGCCGTTGGTTGTATTATCAACTTGCCCTTTTCTATCGGGATGATCGTATCCTGATTCAACACTGATGCTCAGGCAATCTGGAATATCTTGAGGTATGGTGACTTCCTCCTTATCAGGTTGGTCCGTAGCTAACGTGCCAAGTAACTCCGTAATCTCTCGTACCTGTAGATGATCGATATGCGTTACCAATCCTTCCGTAAGGCTAATAACAGAAGCTATCCACCAGACACTTTGCGCAACAAAAATGTACTGATACTTCCTGGCGTAACTGATGATTCTCTCTAGCGCATATACTATAACGTCGTTGTCACTTTCGAAGGTCAAGGTCATTACTCGAAGTAATACTTTATCAATGGTGTGGGGCTGCCGCTACACAAAGGTAATAGATTTTATATATAATAATAGGTAGATATAGGTATCATAAAAACTTAATAATAAATAACGGTTTTCTTCCGCTGGTAGGTATCGCTGTTTGTTTCGCTGCTAGAGCTTGTTCTTCTCATTGCCGCGACAATGTGATCACTTATATAGAAGCATCTCAGGATGTTACGGATGCGCACCCATACTTCGTCTTCCATGATTTTGATAGCAATATACATCTGCGTCTTACATTCAAACGAATGTGCCTTGCAAGTTTTGCCACAAATCCCAATGGTTATCGTGTTCATGCCGGTGCAGTATTAAAGTGTTATGCTGCTGATAAGAATCAGGCCACACCCGCAACATATCATATATCGGATCATAACTTCAACTTGGACATCTCACTATCATATGGTTCGGTAATCGGGAACATTGCCGACATAGCATACAAACGTCTTCGAGCTGATCAATACTATAGTATGATTGCATCATAGGTTTACGTGGCGGACAACCACTACTATGCCGATGTAGATTAAATGACACGTATCCATGATACTTGCAGTTGCCATAACATCACACGCCAATGTGCGGGGTTGCAATAGGTCTCATATCAACAACCAATGTCATAATCCCTCATTCACACCCATAGCTCAGGCTGGGACAATTTCCTTTGACCGGGGAGTGCCCAGTGCTCCGACATCACATAAGGCAGCCAGTCTTATGATCCCATGTGATACCTTAGGCTAACAACTGCCGTGTCTGCGGGGCGAACTCCTTTGTTCTATCCGATCAGACATAATCACTCTAGCCTTGAAAGTGAATGTGGTTGAAAACAACACGCTCGGCAGGTTTTTATCCCTTTCGATCTGGCAGCGTTATTGCATCATCAAATCAGAACTACCTAAGTATTGTTCTTTCAATGGATCCGCTAGAGGTTTAAACTCCTCTATCCAATCGAAACGAGTACCACTCTCTCCCCGCTAAAGGATATTGTGGCTGAAAGTTCTGAGGATGCCTACGGTAGTCGTTTTGCATGTCAGATAACTCGGAAGTTACTTAGAGGTACCCATCACTGGTTATCTCAGGTTACATATACTCTGTTAAGGGAGAACCCCTAACAACGATCGCTTCGTCCGGGTGTCGTCTCAGCCACATTGTTAGATGTTAAGTATTCCTCATCATCGCTGGACAAATCATATGGGTCAAAGGATGATTGATTGGACCCTGAAGCCGTTGCAGAGGGGACGAGATTTCTGCTCGGTATCGTTTCGAGTGTATTGACCGGCACACGTCGATGTTTGGCACAGTATTCATTCTCCACATACTTCAGAAAGGCCTCTTGGTATTGTGTAGTGTAGGATGTCTCGTCCTCAGGATTGATACCCATTGCCTTGTCCCACTTCCTAAACAATCGCAACTTCCGGAAAGGATCGAGGATGTGTGCGGAAATCAGAAGCATGCCCATCGATGGAGTCACTTCAGCATAGTATTTGGAAAGCTTCTGTCAAGGTAACATCACTGCGAAGAACAAGTCTTCCTTCCATGGAGCCTTCTTCTTAGCCAAAGCTCGCACCACGCCATCCATGTGATGGAACATGTCATTGTACACTGTGATAACGTGGTGCAATGTGACTGTATGCCTCTTCGACATCCAAAGGGTCCAATATTGAAATGGCCTTAATACATCCATGACATACTTGACAATCGTCCATTCATCCTGAGTTGTGAATAGTGGCCGGTATTCAGCGTATTTTGGGTTTTGAAGCCACTCACATGTGAAATCCCGTAATCAGTAGGCGCGCTCGAGCACCTCCAGAGTAGAGTTCCAACGTGTCTTCACATCCATAATCGGAAGCACTGCAATGCGGACTTTGGCTTTTTGAAAGTCAATGAACTCGTTTCGGCGACAAGGTGTCAGCGTAAGTAATACCGCAAGCATTCTCTGCTATATGAAGGTCAGTTTCGGGACTTTCAAAATCTCATGAAATACGTACTTTCTCAATTATCTTTGCTAAACCTGGTCTCATGGTCGACACCTTGTTGATTCTAGCATTGCCTTCTTTTCGATGTCTTTGACCCTTCCCAATGTCTATGCTTTCATTCTCTCCAAATTGCTGATCGCGCTCATGGGTTTCCCAAGACTTGGTGCGGCCTATTACACCGAGACTGCTCATGAACGCACCTAAAGCCAGCTGTATGACGTGCGCCATGCATGGCATGTGGTTCCTCAATGCCGGCCACTCGATTCCAGAGGCCACAAGTGTTGATTGCAGCTCGCGTGTCATTGAGTAGTTTGAGGAAGCATTATCAGTTGTATTACCAAGCAAACGGCCACCAGTAAGCTCGAAACGATCCAGCACGTCCTTTAAATGTACGGCTAGCCTTGCTCCAGTATGTTGGCCCTTGACCTATCATCTTCAATTAGCTTTCGAAATGGGAACAGAACAGGCAATCAACCGCATCGAAAGCAAGTTGAACTTCACCCAATGCCCAATTTTGATCCATATAGTAGGCAATGACTGACATTATGGCCAGTTTGTTCGTTGAAGTCCATCCGTCCAAAGCTAAATTAACATTTTTTCGTAAAGGCAATTGCTTCTTAATTGCATCCACAGTCAGTGCATATTCCCTCGAGCAAATGTTGCTAAGGGTCGGAGCGGAGGGTAGAACCAAATCGTCGCGTAATGCCTTATATGACAGTCGTAGCTCAAGATTTCATATACCGTTCCATGGAATGAGTGCCAAAACAAATCCTAACATGAAGTAGCGATTGCACGTATCTTGATGAAATTCGGAACTTTCAAAGTCCTTAGCTGCTAGTTTGGAATGTTTTGTCTGTCATTTCGATCAATATGGATTAAAGTGGATATCAAATCTGATTTTCCTCTGCAAACTTACTATTGTGATTCCTCGACTTCCTTGCCTCTTCAGGATGGCCAAAGTTGTTTCATCCACCGTCGAACTAGTCAATTCAGTGACCTCTGACTCTGTTAATTCGTCTAACTTTGCGTTGTGAGCTTTTACCCGCAAGTGTTTCCCCATTGAGCTGGTCCCATGTTCTGATGGATTGCGAAGAACTCGATGACAAACGATACAAACGATGCCAGGGCTGCCGGCCTCCTCAATTCCGCAGTGTAAATGGAATCGCCACAACGGCGCATGTCTAGAATTCTTTGAAGCAATAGGCCGCTTCGAGATATCATTTATTGAAGCCCACCATGCAACAAAAATGATTTGCAAAGTGACGTCGCTCAAATCGCGAAAGAAGACATGGTCATTTTTCAATGAGATCATAACCTCGAGCGATGAGGTGTTCAAATATTTTGTATCCGACATGCCGGTAGAACTTAGGATGCGAAGTATTCTGACTCGATAGACTGCCGAAAATAACGATACAGTAAAGCAGATTGCGGGTTGTTAAATATTGACTCTACAGCTACATGGAAGATAATCAGATCAGTAAGACATTGCATGCATATTTGTGAAGTTGAATACAAGGACAGATTGCAACAACTGACCGCGTAAAACTCCATTTAGGAACGGCATAATGCAGTTTATTGCTGTGTAGGTTTCGGAGGCTTGACGCTCCGTGGGCGCTGAATTGTAGGAAGCGGACGCGATATTGTCACTGGCATTTTTGCCAACAAAGGCTGCCGATAGGTGTATGGTGGTTTATCTGCGTTCCATTCCGGTTAGATTTTCCAAGATGCGAGTGCACAAATTGTTGAAGCTCCGTTGACGCTCATTTCGGGACATGGTTACGATCTTGTCGAAAGCATATTTGCCTAGAAAGGCGGCTAATAGCACGATTATAGATCATTGTGGTTGCATAGCCCCTTGATTTTCCAAGATGGAAGGCCTAAAATCGTTGACGCTCCATTGACGCTCATTCTTGGAGCATAGTGACGATGTCGTTGAAAGCATTGTCACCAAGAAAGACAGCCGATAGTTTGATTATGTGTTAATGTCGCCGCACTGCCCTCAGATTTTCCAAGATGCATGGCCAAAAGTCGTTGACGCTCCGTTGATGCCTATTTTTAGGACATGGTTTCGATGTTGTAGCAACCGTTTTTGCCTCGAAAGGCAGCCGATAATCAGATTAAGGCTTAATGTTGCCGCACAGCCCTGGGATTTTCCATGATACAAGGCCAAAAGTCGTTGATGCTCCGTTGACGCTCATTGTTTGGACATAGTTCCGATGTCGTAGCAATCGTTTTGCCTAGAAAGGAAGCCGGTAATATGATTATGGCTCAATGTCCCCGCACAGCCGTAGGATTTTCAATGATACAAGGCCAAAAGTCATTGACGCTCCGTCGACGCTCATTTTTAGGACATAGTAGCGATGTTGTTGCAAGAGGTTTTGCCTAGAAAGGCGGCCGATAGCGCGATTATGGGGTAACGCCGCCGCACAGCTCATGTATTGTCCAAGATGCAAGGCCAAAAGTCGTTGACGCTCTGTTGACGCTCTGTTGACGCTCTGTTGACGCTCATTTTTAGGACATAGTAGAAATGTTGCCACCACCATTGTTCCATAGAAAGGCGGCCGATAGTTCAATCATAATGTACTGTAACCGCACAGCCTACTGGATGTTTCAAGATGCAATGCCAAGAATCGTTGACGCTCCATTGACTCTCAGTTTCAGAATGTGGCAACGAGTGTCTCATTTACCTTTTTCGAAATAACACCGACCTATACCTCTGCTTTGGAAGGATGTGACAATGCAGCCTATTGATTGCTGAATGTGTAAGACTCAAAATCGTTCACACTCTGTTGACGCTCACATTAATCAGATCGAAATAGCCTTTGTACACTCTATAATTGTATGCAACAAATCATATAGTCATTATTGACCTCCAATATTGTGTTTGTATGTATTATCGTTTGCATCCAGGAGTTTTGTTACCACTCAATTTCTGGTCAACTGCTATCTACGCTATCTGAGTGAGAAATGACGTGGCCCTATCACATTCCTGCGCTTTCGGCTGGCAATTGATGGCATGTAGATCATTTCACCAGTTTTTGGTAAATATAGCTCGATTTCCTCACCATTCCTTATCCAGCTCCTTCTCCTTGATTTCCATGACGTAACAGAAGCAATTTCAAATATCTCAACGATGTGCGCCAGGTCTGTGCAGAGCGTTATGCAGTTGGATACATGGATGAATTCAGCATGACGGTTGACGTTCAAATCGATTCATCAAGCGCACTGACCGCTCTCTTTATGACATGTATGACATCACTCACTTAAATTTTATTAGCACATTCCGTCACTAAGATTGCCTTTGCTTTGTCACTTGACAGTAACTTGCAGAAAGAAACCGCACGTTTTGGCCGTCTTACAGTGTGATTTGGATTCTAGAACATTCCCAAGGTGCGTTTGACCCTTGCACATGCACAGATGAATTATCATGTCTCATAATTTGGTCACTGAAATCAAGAAAAAGCTGACACATAGCGAAATTGCTAAACAACGTGCATTTCACCGCGATCGGACGTCTAAAATTACAGTTTGTATATCTATTCTTCCACAGACTCAGGAGCCGTCACCATCTCTTTGTCGGAATCCAAAATCTATATGGTAATTAGCTTGAGGCTATATGCAGGGGTAATACATTACTGCTTCAACAGAGCTTACTGGTTCAACTGGCTTTGCTTTCAGCAACGTTGACGAATTGGGCTCCGCAGCTGGCTCACCGCTTGGTATGCTCGATTTCGACTGCGGCTTCACGGAACCTAGCCTGATATGACTACTTCCTGGTCGAGAATTCCCTTGTGGCCTTTGCGATACTCTAGGGACAATGTCGAGACTCTCCATCAGCTCTCCAAATGTCGTTGGTGGAGGTGCCGGAGTGTCATCATTCGTTTGCGGCTGAACCACTGCCGGAACCCCGAATTGGAATGTGCCGAAATTCTTAACTCGTTCACGGAAGTAGTCGGCTGCATCCTCCCATCCCAGTCGAGCCAATACGTTGAGCTTCATCTGCTTCTGCCCAAACCTCTCCATGCGCTGCTGTACTGTTTTGGTGATTGTGCCTATCATCCAGCCGGGTTCGTCATCTTCGCTCAGCTTGCCCTGCTCAGTCTCTTCATCATCCTCATCTTCCCCATCCACCCCATTGTCAGAACTTGCAAGATCACTCAGACTGTCTCCGATAGCAACCAGCATCTCCGCAAATGTCTTTTCGGGCTCTCCGGACGTCAATCGCGCGGTTTCAGCCTGCGTTGTACCGTCCTGCTCTTGCTGAACCGCTGCCTCTGCGTCTTCAACTCGCTTTCTTGCCCCAGCGGTTTCTCTCTCAACATAATCCTCAATCCATTTCTCTTTCTCTTTATTGCTTAAAAAGTGCGTTTCTCGTCGTTTCTCCGCAGCAAGCTTCTTTTTAGATCTCAAGCTGCGCATCGCCCCAAGTGCTCGGAGTCTCTCTGCTTCCAAGCCGCTCTTGCCTTCATTCGCATGATGACGTCATTGGGTTGACCGCTTTGTCGATTTGCTGTATCTGCCCGCTCGAAGTGGTGAAAAGTTCTGTTTCGGAGCATTAAGCATTGTCGTTTGCGTGGAATTTGTTGTTGGGCAAGATGTTGGATGTTGCGAGTTATGGAAAATATGGAGGCAAGCTGCGTCTTTTATGTCAAGGTTGGTAAGTTGACTCATCTTGCACATAGCAAAATCTCACTCTTGACTGTCAATAAACCAGGAATAGTTACGCTAACCGTACAACATGACATGATTGTTAGTGTCCTTTTCATGTAATATCCCCGGGATCATTTATGACAAACATCAGCAGACGTCCTTTCCCTGGAACAATATCCTATTATTATCTAGTGATTAGGTGATTCCGGCAGTCGTAAACCGCGGTTTATCCCTGTTACCAAACAAACAACATCAGACCGACTTTTTGCAAATTGCAAGGCGGTGGGAAACCCCTGCAACTTGCAGCCATACTCAGTAGGATTCATCTTGAGCATAATGATCATGTTGGCTGCTACTTATTTCATTCTTGGAAGAAGTTGACTATATAGTCCTCAGGGCTTCCCACTTCCTCTTGTTATCATCTTCCTCTCCTATTCCACACCAGCACATCATGGATACACAACCACCTCCGCCAGGTGAGAGCAGATCGAATACAGGCAGATTGGCAGGCGCTACATCTAATACGGACATTCTTGGAACACAACAAGAGTGCAGACACAAGTTAGTTCACCGTGACGCTGCCAATGCAGCCACCAAACATGTGACCCAGGATACCCATTTAAAAATCGTCCGCAAGACTGGAAGCTGCAAAAATACGAAGCAGCATGCAGTTGGATGTGAGTATATCCATATCGTGGTAAAAGGCGGTCAATTAACTGTATAACGTACAGCGGGTGTCCATAGAGAGCTACGTAACACATTCATTGCTGCCTGCAACAGGAAACCTCCATGGTCGACAAAGGCATTTGTCCGCACACTCCACGAAATCGAACATCATGATGTTGTCAGCTCTGGGATTTTCGCAGATGACCTTCCTGATAAGCATCCCCGTGAGTGGACGAAGCAGGTGGTACTCACCTTAGAGGAGGCTACGGAAGCGTATATCGTAGAGGTAACCGCTGAATTTCATTGTTAGAAGCGGTAACTAATGTCTTGTAGGTTTTCAATATGTCTCCAATTATGGCAAGGCAAGAAGGTCAGGTACAGCTGGAACAGTCCGACATGCGCCTGGCGTTGAATATGGCCAAAATGGCCAAAGAAGGCTTTTCGCGTGCCACAATTGAGGAAACGAAATCCCTCATGAACAAACCATGCCCCCAGGTCTCAGAAGAGAAGAAGCGGGGTTTTGAGTTTCCTGGTTACAAAGAGGTGAAGGCTGCGATACAAAGACACCCGGCAATGCTTCGTCAAAGCCAAATGGCCGGCTGCCTTACTTACGAAAATGTCACCGCAAAGAATCCGCCGGTACGCTGACGACGGACAAGAACCGGTGCACCTCCATCCGACCGACAGAGAGAGCGGACTGCAGAGCCGCCTCCACCACTGCCTGGCACGCCACCCACCCCAACCGGTAACACTTCCGGAGTTCAACCTTCTCAAATCGTCAATTTGCCAGCCAGATATACGCATTCGCATAGAGCCCTTCCTTGTGCGGAATTTTTCGAGGATGAGGATACCGAGCACGATACCGATTTTGATCCAGATATGCTGACTGATGAAGGTTAGTACACTCTCTGTGGTGTGGTAATGCAGCTAACATTCATTTTGTAGACAAGAGCAGCGGATTGAGCGATCCTGCAACTGGTGATGAGCATTGAGCGAAAGACACGGGATTTTGGAGATCATTATTATATATATCTATGTATTATTAAAGAACAACGTAGTGATCAAGAAGAAAGTAAATAAAAATGCCAGAAAGGCAGCCAAAACAATGTGAATGATAGACTGTGCCAAATGAAATGATTGCATAATGTGGATACAGCCATGGCAAAATGAGCGTCAACGGAGCGGCAACGATTTTTGGTCATGCGTCCTGAGAAATCACGCCTCCGATAGGTTGTAGTCAGTCATAAAGGCATTATTGGCTGCCTTTATAGGCAAAACACATTGCAATACCCTCCCTGCCCCATCATGAAAATGAGCGTCAACGGAGCGTCAACGATTTTTGGTCATGCATCCTGGGAAATCACACCTCCAATAGGTTGTAGTCAGTCATAAAGCCATTATTGGCTGCCTTGATTGGCAAAACAGATTGCAATACCCTCCCTGCCCCATCATGAAAATGAGCGTCAACGGAGCGTCAACAATTGTTGGTCAGGTATCATGGGTAATCTGCGGGGCGACAGGTTGCACATTGTCATAAACTGAATATTGGCTGCCTGTATAGGCAAAAGTGAAAGTGAAACGCTTCGTGCCCCATCTTCAAAATGAGCGTCAACAGAGTGTCAACAATTGTTGGCCTTCCATCATGGTCAATCACAGCACAATGTGGCGGTTATTGTCTATATACATTGTTATGACTGTTATTATACACTAAAAGGCTCAAGAATACTTAGTGGTAGCTCTGTAAATGAAATAAGTTGTTACCGTCCTGGAGGATGTGGCTAGAATATCCCGTACATATCTGCCTATAAAGGCAGCCATATCCTTCTTTATGGATGCTTGTGATCAAGCACCACTCATATTACCGAAGATGCAAGACCAAATATCATTGACACTGTGTTGACGCTCTGTTGACGCTCTGTTGACGCTCTGTTGACGCTCTGTTGACGCTCTGTTGACGCTCTGTTGACGCTCTGTTGACGCTCTGTTGACGCTCTGTTGATGCTCTGTTGACGCTCAGTTTCAGGATGTGGTTGGGCACGTGAGCATGCTTGTTTTGCACATGAAGGCGGCTAATATGTTGAAAATGAACAGTGACGTACCAACATTAATATTTTACGATTAACAGTAGCATATCTGAAGGCAACCATAAATGTGAAACCGGAAACGCAGAACCGGAGATTGGAACCGACGGGTCTAGCCAAACCTGGCGAAACCCGCGGGTTGACAGGTACGGGTCCGGGTTTGGCCCACCAAGAGTTAGCGGGTCAGGTTTTTGGACGGGTCTGGAACCGAACCGACCCGTTTTTGCGGTCCAGACCTGGACCCGTTGCTAACAATCACTGGATACTATACATTGTGCTGTATATGATGAACCTGAAAGTATACTGCCAGTTGTAATTTATTTCATGCTTCCATGTAAGTGATGAAGTATACTCCTCTATGCACTTGATTGCACCTCCCTGCCTGGTGAACTTTCTCTCCTATGTATGCTGTCTGGTGTTAGCAATGAGCCCGGGTTTCGACCACAAAAACGTTTGGTTTGGGTCCAGAACTGTCCAAAAACCCAACCCACTGCTTCTTGATGGGCCAAACCCTGACCAATACCTGTCAGCCCTTGGGTTTTGCCGGGTTTTGCTAGACACATTGGTTCCAATCTCCAGTTCCGGTTTTCAGGTTTTTCTATTTATGGCTGCATTCAAATATCCTACTGCTAATTGCAAACTTTTGACATTGGTATGTTATTGTCCCTTTTTGATGTATTTGCCATCATTATAATCAACAACAAGAGAGATACGCTCCCTTCCCCATCCTGAAAATGAGAGTCAACGGAGTGTCATCGATTTCTGGTCTTGTAAGTCAGGTAATTGATCAGAGCCGTGGTGGTTGTAATGCATACTGAAAGTATTGGCCACCTTAAAGCACAAACACGCTAGCTACGACATCGCTACTATCTCCTAGAAATGAGCGTCAACAGAGCGTCAACTATTTTAGGTCTTGTAAATCAGGTAAAAAATGAGTGATTTGGTTGTTGTAATACATATTCACAGTATTGGCCGCCTTTATAGACCAAAGAGAAAACAACAGGCTCCCTGCCCGATCTTGAAACTGAGCGTCGGCGCAGTGTCACCAATTTCTGGCCTTGCATCATGGTTAATCACAGCGCGATATTGCCATGACTGTCTATATCCAAAGTTTTGACTGGTCTTATAGCCTAAAACGCTCGTGAACACTGAATTGCAGCTTTGAAAATGTATTACGTTGGGAATGTCCAAGAGGCTGTCACGGGAACATCTCTTGCTTATCTGCCCATCAAGGCTGCCAACTCCTGGTCTACAGATGTCTGAGATCAAGCGCCAGATAGATTACCCAAGATGGATAACCAAAAATCATTGATGCTCCATTGATGCTCAGGTTTAGGAGACAGTTGCAATGTCGTAGGTATCATTTTTGCCCTTCAAGGCTGCCCATACTTTCAGTACGCATTAAATCGACCACGTCTCTGATCAATTTCCTGACTTACAAGACCAAAAATCGTTGACACTCTGTTGATGGTCATTGTCAAGATGGGGCAGGGAGTGTGTAGATTTCTCTTTTGCCTATCAAGGTGGCCAATACTTCGATTATATAAAACAGCGACTAAGTCACTTTTTAATTACCGGACTTACTGGACTTACTGGACCAGAAATCATTCACCCTTCATTGACCCTCATTTTGCAACTGGCATTTCCGGAATATGCACGGATTCAATTTGGCATAGAATATCAGAAATTATGTTTTGACTGCCATTCTATCTTCTTCATGTACTTTCTCCTTTATCACATCAGCAGCGAACCGAGTTTCTATTAGACCCACCAGGGTGTTCCTGATGGCTCTGATGGCTCTGGAGGAACCTCGTACTCTCTGCCGGAGGATGACACGTGATCCATCATGCAGGTGATGCGTCGCATTGCTTACATACCCTGTGGGGGCTACTATACCATGCCTCTTATTCGTGCGACGTGTCAGATTGTATATTACCCTGTGAATGCTCACTGCCCTGGAATCGCGCTTTCATTACTTTGGGTGCAGAATGGGGCGACGTATACACACCATTAGAACGACACCTGTGTTGCACTCTTCGCAGGGGCTCCAGTTATGCTGTAGCAGTATACCCAACACCTAACACTGTTTATGCCTTTCTCTGGCCGAGTACCACATTTTACCTCTCTGTTATTGCTATTCATCTGATGCCGCACTCTCCCCATATATAGGTTTAACTTTGAGGTGTTGTCACATAGTACAACACAGTCTTCACTGCAGATACATTGCTTGCCATTCCATTTGCATTGCCATTATCGTATTTTATAGGTCTGAAATATACTGTCTAATCTTCACACTCTCTAGTACTAAGCCCTCAGTCTCTAGTACTATGCCCTCAGTTCTATGAATTCTGCGTTGATCCATCATAGGATTCCGATGTTTCTTCCTCCTCATCTGCATCCGAATTGTCGCCATGGTCACCCACATACCTCTCGACATCACTGGTTTCCTGGAAAAACCGCTCGAGTTCAGTTGCAGGCCATCGTTGCCGGCTGACTGTGTGGATGGGATCAGCCTCCTCTCTTCCATCACCATCAGCTTCATAATCATCGCTGCCCCCTGGCATCCCGAAATGCAGTTCATTATCCGTATAATGGTTGTCTATCAGGATATTTAGGTAAGTGCTTCCACTGTCAGGCTCGTTAAGCGCCACTGCAGGGTAAAATAGTCAAGAAGACCAGAATTGTCAACACACGCTGCTTCCATGCTGATGACCTCAGCAGGGATTGGGTTTTCCACCTGGTGGATCTGACGCTTGACAGTAGCAAGAGTGATTTTGTACACTCTCTGTTGATAGCTCTCCGGTTGTGAGTTCCAGGTATTCATCAAGAATGTATCTGTGTCTGCAATGCCAGGTAATGTTGCCAACTTGCGACCTGTTGCAGCGCAGCAGGATGCAATCTTACCACTGTCGATCTTGCCATTGAAGTAGTTCAAGCAATCAGGTCAGTCCGCTTTCAGCTTTCACTCGGAATCTTTCAAATGAACACCATTGTTCTCTTGCCACTCAAGGAGAGCATGGCGCAATGCGGTGCAGGTAAACAAGATGAGTGGCAAGGGTATGTGACCGTCCTTGTGGTCAATCTTGGATTTATAAAATTCTTCAGCATACTTACCATGGTTATTCGCCCGATGATATAATTTGATGTAGTTGAACCCCAGGATTGCTTCCGCCAGGAAGCACAGTGGATGCTGGCCATTCGTTAGCAGCTTTTGACACTCTCTGTGTTGGGATTGGACCGTGTACACCACCTTCCACAATCTCTACTGCCTGAAAAAGATTCTTATTGTTTGCCAGAAGGGAATCAATGAATTCCAAATGCTCTGCATCAGATTGAACGCAGTGGAGATCATAAAGCTCTGCTATGTTGTCCCTTGCTGATTGAATGAATTGGGAATTAACTATGTTGACTTGAGCTTGAACCTGGTACCGGTTTGAGTGTGTAATGTCCAACATGGGCTGTTGCTACAGCATACCTCTTTCAAGATTTCCTTTGTGCAAGCCTCAAATGCTATGGACCTAATGTTGTTTTGCGGCATAGCGGTGCTCCAGTAGTTCTGAATTATCTGTGAGTGTGGGGCTTAAGCTAATGCTTTCGCAACGCGTCGCGTTGCATAACTTACAATCTCCAAGTCGCTTGCACTCATAAATGGCCGCCTGTTCCACATGCAGAGTTCCATGAGTCTACCCATTGCAAATAGAAGATCCGTCATGTCTGAGTGACCAAATCGATGGATGCTGCGACTGCCGGAGACCACTGATGCAGGTGTAGACACCGCCTGCCATTGCAATTGCCACTACCTCTGTCTCTGATTCCTTTCTGTAGCTCTCGTTTGCAGTGGATTTGTGATGATCACGCAGGCTTCTGGATTAGGGATGGGGGCGTCAGGAAAACCTTTGGTGCAACCGTAACCGAGATATATTATCCCTGTTCCCACTGTGTTATGGTTGCTTCGTATTGATTATGACAGCCAACCCTGTGCTTTGGCCATTAGGGTGGAGTTATGAGAATGTGATGCAGGTGTTACCATATGTAATATCAAATTACAGAATGATACAAATTTCTCATACTGCATGCATTCGATCAACCCCTTTTTTCAATCGTCATCTCCACCACCATCACCATCACCACCATCACCATCACCACCATCACCATCACCGCCATTATAATCACCAGCATCGGGTATTTTACACTTTGATTGTTTTCGCACGAAATCATGTAATACTCCCCTACCAGCAATACCCAATCCACCACTACCAGCTTGCTCCCAGCGAAGCTACTTTCACCTCTACCAGCGAAGCCAGATCCGCTGCTACGAGCGAAGCCAGATCCCCCACTAACAGCTTGCGCCCAGCGAAGCCAGATTGTCAGAGGAGAGAGTGAGCATTCCACCGCTACCAGCTTGCCCCCAGCCAAGCCAGATCCACTGCTACCAGCGAAGCCAGATCCACCGCTAACAGCTTGCTCACAGCCAAGCCAGATCGTCAGAGAGCTGAGAGTGAGTATTCGACCGCTACCAGCAATGCCAGATTGTCAGAGGTCAGAGTGAGCATTCCACCGCTACCAGATTGCTCCCAGCGAAGCCTGATCCACTGCTACCAGTGCAGCCAGATCCACTGCAACCAGAGAAGCCAGATCCACCGCTAACAGCTTGCTCCCAGCGAAGCCAGATTGTCAGAGAGGTGAGAGTGACCATTCCACCGCTACCAGCTCGCTCCCAGCGAAGCCAGATTCTCGGAGGTGAGAGTGAGCATTCCACCGCTACCAGCTTGCTCCCAGCGAAGCCAGATCCACTGCTACCAGCGAAACCAGATCCACCACTAACAGCTTGCTCCCAGCGAAGGCAGATCATCAGAGAGGTGAGAGTGAGCATTCCACTGCTACTAGCGAAGCTAGATCCACCACTGACAGCTTGCTCCCAGCGAAGCCAGATCCACTGCTACTAGCGAAGCCAGATCCACCACTACCACCTTGTTCCCAGCGAAGCCACATTGTCAGAGAGGTGAGAGTGAGCATGTCAGAGTTGGAGTGGGAGCGAGTATGTCAGAGTTGTTAGAGTGAGCATGTCAGAGTTGTGGGAGTGAGCTTGTTGGAGTCATGAGAGTCAGAGTGTACACTTGTCAGAGTAGTAAATAAATAAGTAACTCTTGAATATATAGTATTATCCATAAATTGCAGTATATAGTACATGCCCTACAGTTGGATTGAAGTAATAATTCAGTTATGCTATCAGTAAATTGCAGGTGTATTATCGTGCATTACTGAAAACAGCTCTGGGGTGTTATTCATTATGCGGTGTTATTGGTGTTACGGGAGGTTACGGTAGGCCATATAACCTGTGGTAGATTACACATGACAGAATATGTTTTGCCTGACGGGTAGGCAGGCTTTCACGACCGCTGAGAGAAGTGGGAGTGCTAACAATGCTCCAAGTGGGACTGGATACAACACAACATGTTGAGTCTGTCTGGGAGGTTCCTCCGGGTGCTGGTATGCTACCACAGCTTGTACCAGGCATACTGGTTGGAGTATTTATTGACCATTGCTGCGTAGCTGACGGGGTGGACGTCACACGTCGAGTGATATCTGCAACATGGGAATTATACAGTGAAGATGAGGGGGTGGAGTTCTGACCATGGACTGTTGAGGCTACAGAACACCCTCCTGGAGAAGAATTACTCTCGCCAGCTGGCACCGAAAGGCATCTCTGAGCAGAGGGAAGCTGAGAATTGTCCAAAGCCCTAACCTTGTGTTGTTTCCGCTCATGGTTTGTGACCAGAGTCGTGTCAGGGTGAGGGCCATAGGAAGGAATAGTCCAATAGAGATGTTCAACATTAAGAATGTCGGAATAATTCCCTCTGCATGCATATGCTATGGCAGGTGAGGTAGACTCCTATGTGAGTGACCAGGGAGACATTCAGAAACAAGGGTGGCACAGTGGAGACCGCACTAGACTCTAAAGCACTATTGCACCTGATGATACTCGGGGAAGAGATATCTTGGAAAGCATTCCATCATGGGGTTCATTGGCATCAGATTAAATTCAGATTGAACTCAGCATTGATATTCACTGTTACAGCAATGTCTGAAGGTCTATTTGCACCGCTTGAAGGGTGTTTATTCATTCTTGGCGCCATTATGGTAGTATTTCACTCATTCTTGGCACAATACTTCGAAACATCAATTGTGTATATCTTCTGCTTCCCGGTTGAACTACCCCTTTGGCAGAGCTAACAGCATTGCAAAGCGAACAACAACAGATTCTCTATCCTATGACATCAGGTGCATGTGCTTTTTCAACCACTAGGCGTGTTGGTAGCGGTGTTGGTTGGTTGCACAGTTTGGACTAACTGAGAACAACTCAGTTTGCTCCGAGATCCAAGAGGCCTGAGCGGTAAAAGTGGTGTATGACGCCAATGCCACGCATGCTGTCGTAGACTTTCCTCATAGTGAGTTGTAAATCACGTCTCGAGGCTTCTTATTCATGAGCTGCCTGGTGGTAGCGCTAGATAAAGGATGGGCTGTTTTGTGTTCGTTAACATTCACAATGCAGGATATGAATCAAAATCATTATATCTCACAAGTTGAACCAAGAAATCGCTGGAACTCAAGTATATATATCCTTTCTTCCCACCTACACCTCCTTTCGCTTTTCCTCCCATATTAAACACACCACCAGGATCTTGAATAATGTCGACATCACGTGACTTGCACAAAACAACGCCTCTCGTTCCAGAACACACCCGATAACCTACACAATCTTGTACATTTCTTCTGGGCTTCCTTCCACTACATAAAGCTGTATTATAATGCTACCCCTGTGATGCAGATTCATTTTCATCCACAGCGATGCCACCAAGGGGCAGCCACAAAGGAACGGGGAAGGCTAGGGCAAAGATGCTGACATTAGTTTCAAGAGGACACCTATCGTTGGATTGAGACCGTTTGAACGGATTGATCTTGGAACACATCTGTGGACTCATATGGATATACAATGTTGGTGGGGTCAAGCAAGAGAGGGCATGGGACCTCTTGTAGGATGTAATCTTTCTTGATCCGGTTACGACTCACCACTTTCCACAATTACAGCTGATGTGGCCACACCGCGGGAGCAGGTGTTCGCCTTCTCGGGAGTGGTGGGTCAGCCTTCCACTCATATATGGGGCCAATGTTTGACAAAACCCATGACCAAATGAAAAATTGGAGGTGGGAAGACCCCCGTGCCTTCGGGGATTAAGTCGATTACTCAAATCTGCTGAGAACCAGCTTGGGGAAGGTCCAATGCACAGGTGAGCATTTCTCTTTGTGTGGTAGCGATGATCCCAGGGTAAAGATTGACCGGCCAAGCTGCCAGTAGTGGCAGCCAGGTAACATCCTGGCAGTTAGACCACTGAATTGTGATGAGATAATCGACCAGGAGGATGATGATGAGTAATGGGCGGATCCCAGAGAGCCAAGCAGTGGAAGGAGCCATCTTTGTGATGCCAATTCAAATGACGAGAGTGAAGGTGAGGAGGACGCCCAGGGCCATGAGGAAAGAAACCGGGAAAAAGAAGCAAATAATGGATGGGAGGGGGAAACGAAAGGTGACTGAGGACAGGAAGGGGATGTGGAAGGCAACAGAGGAAGGAAAGGGGAAAGAGAAAGGAAACTGGAACGGGGAAGGGAACGGGATTGTTAAACCAATCCCAGGGGTAGATAGTTCCCCGAGTGGTGGATGGGCTGCAGGGAGCAAGGGGAATGGGATACCGAGTACTAACTAGAGCGAGCATAGTTAAAGCCAGCAGCATCGCACACTGTGTCAATTTCCTCAGATGATGATACAGACTCTTCCGAGGAGTCGAATGGCTAATATGACTCAGAGCATCATTTTGATGTGGCTATGCGCATGGTGGATGATTTGGACGCACCGTACGGTGTCGATAAAGATGATGATGTGCATATGGAAAAGGATGGTGATGATGAAGAGGAGGAAGATGAAGAGGAGGAAGATGAGGAGGAGGAGGAGGAAGAGGAGGAGGAGGGGGAGGAGGATGAGGATGATGGCAAAGAACCTCGGATGATTGGCCAGGGAGAGATGGTAAATACGTTGACACAATTCAGATGTGGATATTCGCTTGGAGGATGATCTGGACGCACCGTACAGTGTTGATTTAGATGGCGATTTGAGTATGGAAAGGGACTGTGATGATGAAGAGGAGGAAGATGAATAGTACGAAGATGTTAAGGAGGAGGAGGAGGAGGAGGAGGAGGAGGAGAAGGAGGAGGAGGAGGAGGAGGAGGACGATGAGGATGATGGCAAAGAACATTGGATGATTGGCTAGGGAGAGTTGGTAAATACATCGGCGGACAATGAAGATACCAGGGTCATCAGCAAATAACATTTCTGTCCGGGCAGAACCGCTGCGGCAGAGTGGATGCGCTCCATAAGAGACATGAGAGACACCCCTGTGGCGGAATTCTCCGCGCCCGGCATCAGTACCACATGTCGCGTTGCATATCCTCCTCCGATCACAGTTTCGCCTTTTCTTGTCGCTCTGTCCGTCTCCGATTCCAGACGAACACTCTGGCGTTGTTTGGCAACTGTGACCATACATCGGAAGGGGTTCATTTGGTACATGCATGCATCGGGATTGCAATGCAATTGGTGACCCTGCGAAATGCTCTCCTCGCGTTCCTTCTACCTGCGCACAAAATGAAATTCTCTTTTTACCAATTATTCACATCAATCCAATTCGCCAGATCTATGTGGCTATTGACAATGCATCGCTCATTGCTTCCGTCTCCTGTCGTACTACTAGGAACTATCTCTGGAATCATGTGCTCACAGTTGACGATGTTTCCCACACTGAAATCCTGCATAGCAACAGCAGCCCGTGCTTCTCTCACTTGTACAACTCTCGAGACGGGATCCAAGTTACCCGAGTTTTCAGGTATTCAGGTCAGCGCCAGGGATGACCAGTACTCAACAAAAGCGCCATCCTTGTTTAGGAGCTCGATTTTGAATAGTCGTTGCGGTTGCCAGGGGAGACGCCCATTCCGTGTGCTAAAACACCTCCCCGCGCATTGTGTTACCCACACCCAGTCGTTCGGTCGATCCCCTCCGCTTGAGCTCTGGCTCCCTGTGCATCGACACATCTGACATATGTGTTCACCTTCTAAACCCTCAGCTTGAGCTTTGATACCAGGGTAAATACAAAGCTCCATTGCGTGCAGTTGTTCATCCAATACATATGCCTTGTTACGACTCTTATGCTTAATAAACCCCTGCATGCCGCTGTCTATTACCATGCGGTGCAGTGCATCTGGTGTATTGTCAAGTAATGCTCTGAAGTCTTTGATCATAGCGTTGGGATGCTTTGCATCACGACGGTTGTGGGGTCCCATGAATTCTGGCTTCGCATATGACTGGGAGCTCAGGGGTGCAGCCACAGCAGCACCAGAAGAGGGGACTTTGCAGGCTGAAGCACTATTCTCCCGACGCTGAGCAAGGGATTGGAGATTGAGCTCTCAGATGATGAAGCAGAGAATGTCACGCTAAAAGGTGATTCCTTGCGGCAGGTAGTTGAGAGTGTGATTGGAGGCGTTCCAACCATCCTTGCGGTTCGTTTCAAGTGCTTGTTCATGTCTCTCGGCAGAATACTGTTGCAAAGTTCTGTATTCACGAATCTGTTCGACCCAATGAGACATCAAGTCGATCTTCGGACAGTGGAAGTCAGTACTGAAATCCTTGGAAACATCCATCTCGTGGCTGATATGAACCAACCAGGCGTGCATTTCGCGCCGCTTCTTGGTCTTTTTTTCCTCCTCTACCTTTCACATCATCACAAGTTCCGTTCTCAGGGCATTGGCTTGGGCCTTGGCCTTTCTGCCGTCTTGCCCGAGTAAGGAATCATGTTTGAAGGTGTGAAAATGATGCAAGTTGTACTCCATGTAGCTCAATGTTGCATCATCGTGAGATTGATATCGAGGATACAAATCACATTCTAACAATGCCCATGTGCACTCGATTGTGTGATTGAATACTGGACGCTGAGCGGGGCTTCCGCCTTGTGGAGACTGGGTCACAACTCCACACAGGTACTGGCTCATTTCCATCATCTCCTTCCCATTCCATTGAGAGACTTCCTCATATGACTCATTTGTTGGTGTGAGGTGGTGGTAAGAGGGCACGGATAACCAGATTGCATTGTACTTGTCGAGCCGTTCGTGCTTGTTCATGAAGTGGAAAATCAACTGTTGGAGGTGATCAAGTATGCCGATCTGCATTGTATGGAGGAGATCAGGGTTCGGGAGGTCGCTCACGATACAGGGACTATGTCGAACCACGTTCAGTCCTCTGTCAACATGGCGCGATGAGAGTTCAGCGTTGGCTGCCGTGGTGTCAGCCTCACTGAGCGTTCTATATAGGTTGTGATTCCGCCAGGGGTGTTGCTTGTCAGGAGGGACATAATCTCGAAGTTCTTTCTTTGGACACATGCAACAAAAACAGACATGCCGCTCGAGATGATGTAGGTTGCTATACTCAGGGTACTCTGCAAGCCATGCTGCTAAAACCGGTTTGCAATGCCTGAACATCAGCAAAATGTATTTTAGTCACTCGAAGCCTCCAGGAGAGTCAAGAGGATGTGGAGTGTAAACTTAGATGCGTCAATTGCAGAAGAGTATGAGACCCTTGGAGGGCATTCCTGCCGGCCTGCAGAGTAACTAGGAGCGCCGGCAACCAGCCTGGGAGTGCTGACGACAAGACTGGGAGCACCTGGGCGCGCTGGCGACAAGTCTGGGAGCACCTCGAATCACTGTAGAGCAGTCTGGGAAAAACATCTTCTTTGGCAATGCTGCTGGAGCGCCTGGAAATCATAGCTACTACTTATCGTTCAACGATTGTTAAAACACATGTATTCAGTTTGTATTCTCATCGATGAATCTATGTATCTATATAGCCACCCATCTACACACGCTATATCTCCACTGGCTGCAGGCGGTGCTTGAGAGCAATTCGAGGTGCGCCTGAAAATAAGGATTGAGTGCACTCAGAGATACACTCCCAGACCGTGATCGAGCGAGTGTGTACATGCACTTGGAGGGGGTAATCGAGTGTATCTGGAGATACACTTGGAGGCCGTGATCAAGTGAGTTTGGAGACCGTAACCGAGCGAGTTTGGGGATACACTTGGAGGCCGTGAATGAGCGAGTTTGGAGATGCACTTGGAGGCGGTAATCGAGCATATTTGGAGATACACTTGGAGGCCGAGATCGAGTGAAATCAGGGATGCACTTGCAGCCCATGATCATGCGAACTCGGAGGCCTTAATCGCCCGAGTTTGGAGATATACTTGGAGGCCTTGAGGGAGCGAGTGTAGAGACCGTAATCAAGCGAATTGGGACATGCACCTGGAGGATGTAATCGAGTGTATTTGGAGATACGTTTGGAGGCCATGATTGAGTGAACTTAGAGATGCACTCCGAGATTATCACCGAGCGAGTGTGTAGATGCACTTGGAGGCCATGCTCGTGCGAACTTGCAGGCCATAATCGACTGAGTTTGATTGAGTACTGAGAGGCAGTCGATGGACAGCGCACATGGTGCTGAGACTCTTTTCATCAGTGTGTCAACTCGCAACCATGGGAATGTGACATGGCAACTTTACCTTTGAGCTCTCATGGAGAGCTGGCTGATGGCAGTCGATCGTGTAAAGAGGCATGCCGAAAGGTGAAGCTACATTCAGGTGTCAACTTGTTATCATGAAAATGAAGGGAAGAAAAACAATCTTGGGTGGATGCTGTACTCAATGGAGGCTGTACTCAGTGGATGCTGTACTCGGTGTATGTTGTAGTCGGTGTCAACTCATAATCATGACATGGAGAGATAGAGAGTAATGACTTAACTTTGTGTGCTGCGATGATGGTAGAGTTGTGGACTAGAAAGAGAGAGATGGGGGATGAAGACGAGAATGATGTGGAGGATAAGAGAGGATATGGGAAATCTGGGATATGACTTGACTGATTGGGTTTAGAAGATGTCGTATCAGGGTAATTACACGCCGGTTCAGGACTCGTACTTGCTGTATTGGGGATGGTTATTTGACTAGCACCCAGAATTCTTTTAAGTCCCAGTTTCTCGTGACGATTTCCCCCATACCCTCTCATCTCTCTCTTTCTTGTCCTCAACTCTACCATCACCTAAGAACATAAAGTTAAGTCATCACTCTCAATCTCTCCTTGCCATGATCAAGAGTTAATACCGAGTATAGCATACACGGAGTACAGCATACTCTGAGTCCAGCATACACCAAGTATAGCATACACCAAGTCCAGCATACACCAAGTACAGCATACACCGAGTACAGCATACACCGAGTACAGCATACAGCGAGTACAGCATACACCGAGTACTGCATACACCGAGTACAGCATACACCGATAACAGCATACACCGAGTACAGCATACACCGAGTACAGCATACACCGAGTACAGCATACACCGAGTACAGCATACACCGAGTACAGCATACACCGAGTACAGCATACACAGAGTACAGCATACACCTAGTACAGCATAAACTGAGTCCAGCATACACCTAGTACAACATATACTGGGTACTGCATCCGAAGATGAACTGTCTCCCGCTCCCAGCCAGTCTTTCGTCTCTCAGCGAATGATATTGTACTCAATTCTCTACATTCGCACAATTACGAGTTAACCAATGAATAGAGTCTCAACTTCCGTCGCGCCTCCCTTCAAACTACCGCCTCCAGATTTTCCGCCTCCCAGTACTACCCCAGTCTCGCTCGATCATGGCCTCCAAGTGCATCTCCAAACTCGCTCGATCACATCCTCCAAGTGTATCATTGAACTCGCCCACTCACGGCCTCCAAGTTTGCACCGTCACGGCATCCAAGTGCATTTCCAAACTCGCTCGATCACGGCCTCCAAGTGTATCTCCAAACTTGCACAATTACAGCCTCGGAGTGCGTCTCCAAACACCCTCAGTTACGGTCATCAACCTTGCATAATCATGGCCTCCGAGTGTATCTCCAAACTAGCTAGATTACGGCCTCCAAGTTTGCACGATCATGGCCTCCAAGTTCATCCACACACTCGCTCGATCACGATCTCGGAGTTCATATCTAAGTTCACCTGATCACGGCCTCCAAGAGTTTTTCCAAATATGCTCCATTACCGCCTCAAAGTGCATCTCCAAACTCACTCGATCACAGCATAAAAGTGTATCTCCAAACTGGTTTGATTACGGCCTCGCAGTGCATCTCTAGGTTCACTCGATCACGGTGTGGTGAAACTGTGGAGCTAAAAGGCAGACAGCCCATCATGAACACTCCGCTGCACCTCGCATTGTATCTGAAGGGAATTTGTGAGAAAGTGCGGTTCTAGTTTGAGGAGCGTAGGAAGAGGGTTAGAGGATATGAAGGGATACCCAGCCATGAGGAACCCCTCCTATCACGTGGATCTACGAAAGCTCAGCAATAGTGGATGCGCCCAACAGCTGGGAAAGATAGAGTGTGTATTTCGTATGTTGAGATGATGTCTATCTACCCCGGGGTATTCAATATATATACTTCCTGTCACTGAGTCCATCTCCATTATCCCTGTATCTCCATAAGTATATATATAGAGAGACTTAGATAATACATGCCATATTATGATGCAGCGAATCTTGTGACTGTAACAGACCAATATGATCAATGAAATGCATTGTGGTTATGGAACTGTAAGAACCACTGGTGTGCGAATACGGCACCAAGTCTCCCACAGAGATTGTACAGAGGTCTTAGCTGCTCTCGAAGTCTCCCACAGACCTGCACAGAGCTTGCAGCATCTCCAACATTTGACTATGCTAATAGTCAAATTTCGTAGCATCCTGAATGCACCTCCATCACTGCAGGAGCTTTCAGGAGCACGTGAGAATGCTCCTGCAGAGTCTGAGAGCACTTTGCAAAGTTCCAGGGGGGGCTGGGAGCATCAAGAAGTACTCAAAAGCACTGGCGAGGGCAACCGGAGTGTCTGGGAGGTTTGCGTATGGCTTCCAGACCGAATTACATTTCACTGATGAAGTTGCCATTTGCGCAGAGAACGTTGTAGTACCCACTCTGGGCGTTGGGATTTTGTTTAATGGTAAGCGGCTGGAGTACCCGCCGGAGTACTTCTTTCAGCACCTCTCAGTTTGTTGCCATGGCTCATCAGGCCGTTTCTGAGGAATATTGCAGTTGTGGATCGGAATCTGCAGGAGAGCAACCATTACGACCCGGTGCGTTGAGGGCATCTGGCGGATCTCCGAAGATAGATTGCCAATTGTTATATACAGAGGCCACTCTTTTTTGTTGCCAGCAGAATTCGAGAGATGTGTTCCGTCAGACATCAAAATCACCGGAACCAGTGTATCCACCGCTCTGAGTGTTGACTTAACGTCAATTGGCACGGTATTATCCATGAATATCTCTGCTTCCCTGTGTCTCCCCCAACCAGTCCGCAGTGTGCATTTCGGTATAGAGTCACTCCAGTGGCGTATTGCTGTTAAACCAATGCTGTGCGGCATAAATGAGATGCTGGGCATAGGCTGGCTACCGCATCAACCATCTCATGCTTTTGATGATCTTTGGACTGCAGTATGTGATAGGGCGTTGGTGATTGTCATCGCATCTTATATCCTCAGGAGTGTGTGGTTCGCACTCCCCGAGACCCTGATCATCCCGCATGCTCGCCACGAGGTTTTGGACGCCATCCCCGTTTCTGAAGCTTTGGAGTCGCAGAGCTGTGTGTCCTTTCTTCAGCATGTTGTCATAGTACGTCTTCATGCCCATCTTCCTGATCCCATACTGGATATATTCGTACTCTTCATGCTTTCCAAATGGGTAGTTGGGATTGTTCTGTAAGTTCATCTTAAGGCAACCCTGAGTGTCGCGCTCCCATGGCCCAGCAATGTAATCGCTCAGCAGAGCGCCGGCGCCTGGGTATGTATTCGTCTGCCACAGAGAAGGTGGCGGTGGTTGAGACTCTGAGTCTGCAATGTTTTCAACGTGTTTGGGGTAGTGAAACGCATCCAATTTTTCACCTGGATCATTGTTTGCGTTGAATTCATGAAGCTGAGTGGATCCAATGCGTCGGGGCACTCTGCAAATAGTCAGATTCTCCTGGCCTGCATATTGAAGGTGTTCTGGATGGTGTATTTTGATATGTCTAAGTCGCCAGCTGTCTGAGGTGAACTTCTTTTGGCATGAAAATTTGGGGCAACAGAATGGGGTTTTCTCTGGCATTGTCGACAACACGCGAGGAGTGGAGTATACACGGTGGACGGGGACAAACGTTGGTTCTGGGACTGAGCAGCCTCGTGTGTAAGCTCATGATACATTCAACTCACTTGAGAGATTTATTGAGCCTCAAAATAATCACATGGATGGAGGTTTCTTACACGGCAGGAGTTGCAAAAACGCTGCATGCATGATGCCCCAAACTACAATGAATCAAATACCACCAATACGTAATCCAGATATAGAATGAACCGTGAACGATCCGAAAACCTCGCGACACGTGTAATAATCAATGCCTGGAATCAACAGAATCGAACAAAGGATGCGAACATGACAGGAACCCAACCCTACCCCAAACACAACAACCTTCGCCATCTCTGCAACACGAGGTCTGGTTCACTTCTTGCCTACCGAGTCATCTGGGAACGCCTCAGGGAGAGGGACATCAGGGAGAGGGATGTCAGGGAGAGGGATATCAGGGAAACTGTCGCCACCTGCCGATTTGGGGAGTAGCTGCTGATCCACATCCACATCCGAGGTGTTTCCGGCTGCATCAGCTTCTTGCAGAGTTGGCACCGCTGAGCAAGGTTTCGCGGTGTCACAAGCCCCAAATCCCCCAGCCAACTGAGGGGATGAGTCTCCAGTGTTGGTGGTGGTCGGCAAGGCTCCTGGGTTTGTGGCCATGGAGCAGGCGCCGGAGGTTGTGGCTGTGGGGTATGCTCGCGCATCTCCTGGCCTTGCTCAGGTAGCACAATTGACTAATCGTCTACCCTGGAATCTACATCGTCATCTGATGTATTTACCATCGCTCCCTGGTCAATAGTCCGAAGTTCTTTGCCATCATCCTCATCCTCAACCTCCTCCTCATCCTCATTCACCTCCTCCTCATCTTCCTCCTCTTCATCTTCCATATCTTCATCATCACTGTCCCTTTCCATGTCCACATCACAGTCCAAATCGATGCCGTGCGGTGTGTCCACAACATCCTCCATGCCCATATCTACATCCAAATCATGTTTTCAGTCATATTTGCTATCCGACTCCTCGGTAGAGTCAGTATCGTCATCGGAGGTAATTGACATCGCGGGCGATGCTTTCGGCTCTGAATATACCCACTCTAGTTACCCGTGTCCGAGTATTCCTCACATATTTCCTTCTGCAACTGCAAAGGAACAGCACGAGAGCTATCAACTTCCCCTGAGGTTAGTTTAACAATTCCTTTCCCTCTACCGTTTCCCATTCTCATCCCTTTGCCTTTGCCTTTTCCGTCCTCAGTTGCCTTCCCTTCCATCTTCCCATCCTTCGTTCCCATCCTTTTCCCAGTCCCTTCTCACCGCCCTGGGTGTCCTCCTCACCCTCACCGTCATCATTGTCATTGCCATCGCCAAGATGGGTTCTTCCAACGCTTGGCAGTCTGGGATTCGTGCTGTTCTCATCATCATCATTGTTGTTTATCATCTCATCCCAATTCAGTGGTCTAATGGCTAGGACATCTTTTGGCTTGTACTGTCGGCGGCTAGGTAGCACAATCTTTGTTAGGAAAAGCTTTGGCGTTACTGTAACCAAAATTTTGTATGGCCGTTACCATGGGACTACTATAAGTGAATGATATGAGCGCCGTGCCACGGCACATTGCCCGTTTATTACAGTGAGTTACGGGATTGTATGGTACGTTCGGTTATATTCCTACCGTTTGCAAGATATTATGGCATCTCGTGTGTGAGATTCTCAACTTACGCAGAGAATTTTCAATACCGATTCGGATGCCGACAAGTTGGTGGTCACATTCATTAACGATACATCACAATTACATCTTATATCAAAGCAATCATGTCATTAATCAAGATATATGCTACTTTTTTGGTGTCAAATTTGTTTAGCTAAATATATACACAAAGCTTGACTCTTCTACCACTCCTGCAATAGCTCTCGCCACTCCAGCGAAGCGATCTCAAAAGGCAACTCTATAACATGGTTGAAGGTCACCGTTTACATCGGAACGCACATTGGGTGTGAGAGTAGCGGACACTCGACACATGTTCATCAAATAATGGCAATGTGCATATACCAAAGAGAACTTGGTTTGATCTGTGTATCAGCAGTATGCGACCTTCCTGAGATAATTGATATCTTTCTCTTGAGATTGGTGCTGCAACAACTACCTGGCATTCATCACCGCGCTACTGTGACAAGTGTGGCTCTGATATGGTCTCTGACAATTGTGGTCTGATTAAGGTAGCTCTGACATGTGCAGCTCTGACATGGTCTCTGACAAGGTCTCAGACCATCCCGGCTCTGATAACCATGGCTCTGACAACTGCGCTCTGACATGATCTGACAGTCCCGGCTGCGATAAATGTGACTGACAAGGGCGACTCTGACATGGACTCTGGGACTGATTGGCTCTGACAAGGTGCCAAAGGTGGAACTGGATACTAGGCATCCCTGTTGAGATCAACATATCCGATTGATCTAGTATATCATGTTGTATGATCCCAATGATGTGTACTCGTTGAGAAGGTATTGATTATCTTCGCCACTTGGAACAAGTTGCACGGGTGTAATACATGAAGAAACTTCTACAATGCGTTGTACACTTTGCAGCGCATCTCAACACATTATCATTCAATCGCTTCTGATTTGCATTGCAGACGACAGATACTTGAAATCCTCTACGAACAATAGGTCGTAATGTACTGTCCCCCACATTACACTCCCATTTGCGTTGGCATCCCCTGTATTGAGTCTATCGCACAAAAGAAAAGTGTGTAACAGTTTGGAGGGGCAATATCCTTGTTGATGTACCCAACTATTGTTTCGTGGTGCTCGATCTCCGTGAAACAACATATTGTCGAATTGAGTGCCTTGTCCGCACCACTTCTCCCCGCACCTTGCCTTTTGAACTACAGCTGTATAAGGATATGGTGCTGCTGTATAGTGACTGTGACGCTGTTCGCTCGGTATATCTTTTGATGGACAATCCACTATGTGCGGGATCCAAAGGTCCGTAGGCCCAGACTCGCGGTCGTATCCGCTTGAAATATCGAACAATAGTATGTCAAAGATTCAATAAACTCGAATATGCTGATACCCTCTGGAAATGTCAGAGTGGCAATCGTGTTGCATTTGTTCATCACTCCGTTCATGCGAGGTATCAAACCAGGTGACAATTTGTCGGATGCGAGAGAATCCCCCACAAGGAGCTATCTAAATATATCTGACTTAATGACACATCAGCAACAACTCTAGTTTCCGTCAGAAACACCCGGGTGTTCCGGACGGCTCTGACGACTCTGACGGAACCTCGTACCCTCTGACGGAGAATTACACGCTGCCCGTCGCCCAGGCGACGGGTCCAAGTTTACTGGACTGATGTAGTGCCGGGCCCACCTGGGAGCACCTCGAATCACAGTAGA
>Ga0307512_10001333_pt1 | contig 35205 bp, 34 predicted proteins | sample 14_EM_MG_FD_200267 | JGI IMG/M metagenome (GOLD analysis project Ga0307512, IMG submission 200267) | Populus trichocarpa ectomycorrhiza microbial communities from riparian zone in the Pacific Northwest, United States - 14_EM | ecosystem: Host-associated > Plants > Roots > Unclassified | place... | reverse complement strand
ATTTCTGGCGCTCCTCCGCTGGGAAAGCACTCCTTAATCCCCATTCGTGCTTCTCTGCCGGGATTGGTGCTCCACTAATGGATTCCCAACTGGTTACCACCCATTTTGATGCTCCGCGGCTACTATGGGTGCTCCTCCATCCCCAACGGCACTCCTCAACCAAGATTTGGCGCTCTTGATTTTCATTCCGCACTCCTCCAATACCTTCTGTATTCTCCTCTTTTCCACACAGCACTCCCCTTCAGGCGCTCCTCTTTTCCTGGTAGTTGATCTCATCTTTCATCGAATGATATCATATGGCCTTTCAAACACCCATTCAGATTCCGCAGCCAGCTAACATCGCATTACACCTTTGTTAGATATCACAAATGGAGCCAGATGACATTGGGATTCAATTTCATTCACTGGCCAGGTACGAATAATCCACAAATATAAGAAACACCTTCAGCTTCTTTGTGCCATTGATGAATTTTGAGTTCCTGCTTGTGTTGGCCCTAATGAGATGTGAAAAGTTGTGAATGGCATTGACTTCATGTTCGACTGATATCATTTGATAGTGTAGTCTGGTCATTGTATTGGTGTACCTGTGTTCATGATTCAATCACTCGTCTTGTTCTTTGGTTCCGGAATATAGCGAGGTAAAAAATACAATGTTTAAGAAGATGATAGCTAGTATGATTCAGAAGTGATGATGAACAATACTCCCTGCATCATATTTGCCATTGAGGGAAATTGATGCGATTGGTACATGCAGACAGTCTCAGATCACCTCACGTCCTCTGAATACATATTGTGACGATCTCAGGCATCTCCCACAGTTTGTTGGTGATTTCTGCGTTAGTTTGGTGACACGCTGAGCTGCACCCAAAGTTCTGTGTGGGGCTCTGATGTATTCCCCAACTTATCCGAGACACTCCCATGGTACTCCTGTACCAGTCATCAGGGATAGCAGTTACTCCAAAGGCTGGCCGGAATGCCTTCCGAGATTCTGATACTCTCCTGAAATTCACTCTTTAGGTTTATACTCCCCATCCTCTTGGACACTTCTGGAGGCTCAAAGTGACTAAAATGCACTTTGTGGAAGTGATTATCCTAGCTGTATCTAATTATCTTTCATTTAACTGATGTGAGATCTCACCCAAAACATATTAACATTATCCATGACATATACAATCATTTAACTCCATTATGTGAATATCAGTTAATAATTGTTGCAATAAAACGTTGATTGAATTTGTAATTAAATAATGTTCAATGTGCTGAGACGATTACAGAGGATGTCATTTGCATGCGAGCAAATGTTAATAACCCATTCGCCAGCAATATTCGCACTGACAACAACTTGAACTATTCGTTTGCCTCTGAATTCTCATTGTACCTTACTGTTCTTTCTCTACATTGCTTCTCTTCTATTGTACTCTCAATTCCCACTCTCATCAGATAACTATATTGTTCGACATCAATTATGTCATTCTCTCCATCTATTGAATATCACAAATGCTAATCTGTTCAACAGATATTTCCTGGAATGATTGAATGCAAGTGAAGATACTTTCACTATAGTATCTGATTGACTGCTAATATCACTACAGAATACTACATCAACTGTATAGCATGAATATAGCTTGTCCTTCTTGTGGATAAGTCAAGTACAGGCATTTCTATTCATCAGCTATTCATAATACACTGCATTTGTACCCAACACACTCAGATCTCTGCAATCCAACACCTCAACTCTGTTCAGTAGCACAATTCTTGATAGATGGCAGCAATATCATACCGCCTGGTTACCTACAAAGCTTCAACTATTTACCCAAGAACTTCTTTTGGAAATCCTATATGCAGGGGCAGTCATTATTCCACATCACTTAGTGCTTCTTTTGGCCACCTGAAAGGGCAAGCTATTGATATAACCTTGTTTATATCTTGAGTCCTTCAGGTGCATCCAGTTCAATTCTAGGTGCATTCAGTTGAATAAATCTTCTATTGCTGTGTCACTTGCAATATTGTAAAAATGTACTAACATTCCACACTGGACATTAGGAATCTGTAGCTTCTAGTGCACCTGTTGGTTTTTCAACAACTACAAAGCACAAGAATCTATGGCATTAATATAAACAGCTGAGATGATTTCTTGTGGTGTATTTCAAAGTTCACCTCAGCTTATATCCTCTTCAACCCAAATTCTGGTTCTTGAATGCTATTTTCCTACTGTTATTACAAAAGATTCCATCATTTATCCTGTCTAGTATATACTTGTCTCTCTGCTATCAAGCTTCAATCTTCACCTCAGTATACAATAATTCTGTAATGTTGAATCTATGGCCAGCACATCAAGAAATCTTCATTTGCAGAAAACTTAAGATGCTTACCTTGCGCATGCAACGGCATTGGAAAGAATGGAGTCAAATCTTCATATACCCTCACAGAGTTCACTTCCAATCTGTGACTGTTTGTATTCAATTAGTGATGACTAAATACCTTGGATTTAGTTGTTTGGAATTAAGCGGATCAATGAGTAACCCAATCTGGGGATTGAGTATGATACAGTTAAAGATCTCAGAGAGTGGACCAGGTTGTCCCACATTGATCAGCATGATTTGCATGATTGACAAAAGGTTCTCCTGTACAGACAGGCATGCGATTTGAAGATACTAATAACTATTACTATGCCATAGGTAGAAATACAGTGTCATACTGATATAGTTATAATATACCCTTCGCCTCCAAATTCTAGATAACCAGCTGGGGTAATGGCTCACCTATTGCTCTAATACTAAAGTTTTCTGCATCAAAGTATAGAAGTGTGACGATATACCACCAACTCAGATGTTTCTACTACAAATTTCAGTTCAGACTGCAATATTCTACAACCAATGGCCAATAGATATCACAACATTCCCATCAGCAAAGGGCAACTTGTGAGGTTGTCAAAATGTTTATGGAGGTTATTGTGTACATAAAGAGTACATGGTGAATATTACCAGATGAGAAGTACTAGATGATTAAGTAAGGTTGGAACAGGCAAGAGATAATCCAGATTTTCAGTACACATTGGCAGGTACTTCTGTCCATATAGCCTCTATATCTCCAATGCCAGGTTATCACTCTGTTCATATCAATCCACAAGTATCAGGTACTCTGAGTATCATCCTCTGATTCATTACTTTTGTATTAGACTTAGAATATTAACTACACTCCATAAGATAGATTGTTAAAGAGATTGATTAGTATGATTCATAACCTATTGGTTGATGTGGTCCACTGAACAGTAGTTGGTAGTTACTGGGTGAATTTACACTCCAAGGCTCAATGTTAGAGTTAGATTAAAGTGATTATATTTAATGATGCACATCTTTCAAAAGTTGTTTAACATAAAATATTATGGTTTATATCAATGAAAGTACTGAATCTAATTTGATATCAATTTTTCTTTACTGCCAATATCTTGGAATACAACCCTATCACATCTCAGTTATTTCAATGTATTGCTCCTGAATATTTGAGACCGGCCCCTGCCGCTGTATATTATACACTGTCTGAAAGTATGACTGGATGCAAGGTTACAGTTTTGTTTTCTCAAGATGATTATTTAGGTAAATCTCTTCCTTTGAAGTATAATACTAATTTAATGTGACATTGTCTACTCTGACCAACTATAGTGGTGCAGCCACTTTATTTCCCTTCCATTGAATGTTCCTCAACTGGGACATGTTTTTTTTCATCCTAATCAGAGCTGTTTGTCCTGTATTTGTTCACCTCTCAGGTATTTGATTCTTCACACACCAGTTCTATGCTCTGCATCTACAGAAAGTACTTCCATCCTTCATTTGTAAATGACATATTCCCTTACCAATCCAATTTTGCTATAGAGATCACTGAAATTTCAATACACATTGGTCTAATATCCAAAATAAAATTATATAACATTAGAATTTGATTTTTCCCGATCGACAGATACAAATTATCAACAAATGCAATGACAGCCTCCAGATGCTTTGCACGATTCATAATGTGGGTGTTCCACTCAGTTATGGGTCTGGGGAGATGAATAACAATATGAGTAATATTGAGACCTTATTTGAATAATATAATTGGAATATTTAGAACAGATAATGTCTTGGTGTCCCTTCAGTATATTTATGGATCAAATTGCATTATTTTTCTGTATACTAGAATACCAATTTGATTCATAGATTGAATGTTGGAGTATATATTCAGCAAGTACAGTATGGTTTAAATGCTAATAATGAACAATAATAATCAAGAGATTATATTTGCTGTGAAGGGTAATCAATTGCTGGAGTAGGTCTGGAGAGCCTCTAGTATAAACTGCAGTATACAGAACAACCCAACTGCTGAGCCTAGTAAACAATTAATGAGTGTTTACAATGCTGGTATAGTTGGTCGATGATTACAGCTATTTTCAATATTCTCTCTGGTGCTCTGGTATTCCCTCCACATCTCTAAGATGCTTAATTACTCTTGCTGCATTATCTGCAAATGGGCAACATACATTGAAAATATTTATCCGTAGTCAGATCTATACTTACATTTCACTGTTGCAAACTAATATACTGTTAATTCATCACAAACTTGGCCACTGTACTTTAACGATGGTCCCCAGAGTTTCAAATTTCTTTGACACCCACTCCCAGGCTCTTCTTGACTTTGATCACATATCACATTTGATAATTATAGGTGAGTATTCTGCCTTCTCTCAGACACTTATGGCAGCTTCAAGCAACTGACATACATTTTACTAATGTAGCAGGTTCAGATATGATATAGCAATTACATTTCCTGAGCTGAGCGGCCATGTGGCAAAATTGTAACTAAATCCTTGTGGTATGAATTATTATCAATTGATAGGAATTCTCCCTTAGTGGCAATAATGATACTTGTCGATTGTGATGGAAATACAAGGGAACTGTATGAATATGCTACCACTGCATATAACTTGTTCATAACATTACAACTGGGTCAGTCAGGATGTCGGGAGCAGCAGGATGCCAATGACTCATGTTGATTAATGAGGGGAGACTACATAACATGCTAGCAGATTTAAATATGATGATTCACTTATGTTACCATAGCCAGATGGTGTATATAAGGCAATCGTAGTGGCGCAGATAAGTACGAACCACACTACCTATTCCAAACCAGTCGATCACTGCACAGTAATGTTGTATATCATCAGAATTGCCAGCACAGCAGATGTTGTATAATGTGCAAATATGTACAAATTTGACATTACCCACTGCTGGATATAAGAGTATATCATCATACTGTCCAGTCATCAGAGAGTCAAGATGAAAGTACAAAGTGTTAGAGGGATTAATTTTATTGGGCAACAATTCAAAAACGGATACCAAGCCACAAATTGAATTTAGCTAGCATGCAACGCATTGGTACAATCTACATTAGAAAAGTACTGTTGGTCACTGATTAAGACTTTGAAGCAATTGCTAATAAATCAAAGTAAAGATGAGGCATTAATGTACTTGTGATAATACACTATTAGGTTGCATATTAACAGATGTTCCAACTACTAAATACCCAGAATACAAGAGATTGAATTTGACGTTATGATTTGTCATGTTGTTTCTAATATTATGTTTCAGAGGATGGGCCCCATAAGAGAGAGTAACTCTATCAAACTGCTTATGCATGAACTCAATAATATTAGAGGATGAATGGCTATATCAGTGAAAGAATGCCGAGATAGTGAAACTGCTGATAGATATACTCCTGGTCAAAATGTGTATTATAGCACTAATATCTGTAGGAGTCTCATTCTCAAGACTTGACTATACAGTAATCACAGCGTTTCAGCAATAGACAGAATATGCTCCAGCAACAAGACAGTCACAAACCAACCAGCAAGTGAGAAATCGAAAATATTATTGTATGTTATATGTTACCTCATACTTTTAGTCATATCTACTAGGTACATAGTACATCTGGTATTTCCACCACAATATTGTAATGCCAAATACTTTGAAAGCAATGCTGACCAAGTTGTGTACACTTTCACATTGTTATTGCAACTCTCCAGAAAAAGCAACAACTTGTTCACTGGGCAGTGTGTGTGGGTTATTACATGTCTGATCAGATTACAATCTGCCTTGATTAAGTATCTCCATAATTAATTATCTCCATAATCAAAGATTTCCTTTACATCATCGGTTCCCAGCAGCACATGTAAGTAACTCTACTGTTATTCATGATCAACATACAGAAGCATGTTCCACCATGCACAATATGATTGTATTGTAATATATCTCATGTATGGCAGTTGAGCATGGAGTGGAAGATAAGATGGAACACACTCATATTAACAAGCATGGAAGATTCCATCCACCAGATGATAGCCTTGCGTTATTCCAAGGTGATTACCTGGGAAGTCAAGAATTTAGCAACTGGGTAAGCAGATATAGTATCTACAATATGGTCTGGGAAGACAAGAGCCATATTGAGTGATAGAATCTGGCACTCTGCAATCAGCAACAATTTCCATACTAGACAATAATACATCATAGATAGCTCCCGCATAATATCGACTACACCTACTGAATCCAACAATCAATAGACTCCAGAGTTCAGTTGAGAACATGACGCAATAGTTGATTGACAGATGATACGGAATTTATCCCCAAGTTGACTGTTAGCAGTCCACACTACAGAACTGGAAATTGTTCACAATACTGCCTTATGTTTATAATTTTTACTCTGCATCATGTCATATTTGAAAATACTTAGTAATGACCGACAATCAAGTATCTGCAGGAACTCTACTCATTGTTTCAGTTTAGAATGCATTGTGATGGCAATATCATATGTTAGCAACACATAATTGGTTATGGAATAAACTGTTAATGCTGTTGCCAATCAAGCTAATCAATGATAAAGCAGTAATATAAGCATCATAAAGCATCACTAGACAACCAGTCAGCAGATTGTCCAATACTGAACATATAGAGTGGGAAATATTGAAGTACACTGTGTAATTAACTAGCATGGTGTCTTCAATGTTTTGCAGATGACCACTTCAGTAGTATGTGGCTACCACTTTCAAATCAGTTATGTATAAACAACAAAACCAATGTGAAATACACTGATAGTATGACCAATGTTGCATATATGCTGAAATATTTTCAACACTGATACTGTTATTATAAAATGATATAATTGTGTTAAAATCTGAGTAAGTCTTAATCTCAAACCTCAACTATATCAGTTTCTTATAAAATTTGCAATGATAGTAATAATGTCTCACAGTAATCCACTATCAGAACATTATCTGCAAAGAATCTCTTTTGATACTATTGATAATTCGACTGACAATTGCATGCAAATTTGATTTCTGTAAGCAGCCATTCGGTTTAAATATCTTCACATTGTGTTGACAGTTTTGTCGAGCAAAACTTTGGTTAAATTTGAGTCACAATATAATTATTAAAATGAACTGGGATCATGATGTGATACGTATCTGCTCTTAAACTCTGGGAGTCTCACGGATTCTCTTCCATGCTATACAGCCATGAAAAAGATGGTTTTCTTTATGACAAAGATTTTAGGGAAATTTTCAAAAATGTGGATTACTCACACAATTCTAACAACTATTTGATTGCTTCTGGCTTTGGGTAGAGACTATGCAGTTCTGGGTCAATAGGGATTGAGTTGTTTACACAGCTGTGCTTCTCCGCTGGATCGTAGCTTTGACACTCCTATCGAGATGGGTACACCTATACACTCCCCACTATTAAATTTTGAGCGATGGAACTGATACTCTGTAGGGGTAACCTCAGAGCATTGTAAACATTCCTTCTGATGTCCTGAGAGTATTTTGGATATGACTAAGAACTGAACAGAAATGTGGTGGCGCCAAAAAGCATACATTTTGTTTGAAAGGTTTCTTTAAGATCAGCTACCCGAAGACTCAGAAATGTCACTATGCAGCCATGATAATCAACTCTGCCCACGACACCCCACAACATTCTTCATGCTTGGTACTGAGGATGTGCTCTGAAGTCCCAATTGTAGTAGATATAACAAATTCTATCTGTGGACTACTTGGATGTAGTGGCTCAGATGGGGGATACCAATACCCATTGTACCGCTTCCATAGCAAATAAGGCTAAAATCCACTTTGTTACAAATCAACCAGGATATATCATTACCCCTCAGCCAGAGCTGGAGTGGCAGGCAAGTTTCAGTGCACCTTTGGAAAGGAAAGTAGCTGTGCTGGTAGCTTAGCCAGGAGGAAAGCCCAGCCACAAATACCAAGTCTCCACCAAAACTTTGGTAGACATATTAAGGTGGCAACTAACTATAGTGTCTCAATCATGAAAGGCATTATTTTGTGGAATTTGGTTAATTCTGAAAGAAATCGGTAAGCAATTAGAAGTGGATAAACATCAAGAGGGTTGCCAGTGCAGAGTGCAAATTTTAGTGGGACAGTATGATTTCAAAAGTCACATTACATATGATCTACAATTCACTCTAACGGAGGATTTTAATTCATACTGAAGAGGACTTCATGAATTGGATGGCGACTAATGACCATTTTTGGATATGGGATGAGATGGTTGAGTGTGTAACCCATATGGATCAGATATCATTATAATCCAGAAGACACTGAAAAATTTGATCCTAATTACAAGACATCCAACTACCAACATAAAATTCTTTGTGCATTTTGTCCATCCACCAGGAAATGTTACCATGCACAACATGTTACGCATGAAGACGCTGTTTTTAGAATGATAATCCACTCTTTGTTTGAAGTGTGATATCATAACATCCAGTGGACCTACATATCAACCAGACTACTATGGTACAAATGCAATGATATGTGCTTAATACTGTACATCACACTGTATTGCACACTTGAAAGCATACTGCCCAATGCACTTCATTGTACACTCCCAAATAGCTAAATGCACTTCATTGCACAATGCCAAGTATATAGTGAAGTACACCCCTGATTACACTTGATTGCACTCTCCTAATCTGTGTGATTGTATGCTTCCAACAAACCTCTCATTACACTCCCAAGTGCATTCAGAGTATGCTCCCAAGTATACCTCTCAGTTTCCTCACAATTAAAGTACCAAGTATGCTATCACGTATGCTCCAAATTGCACACAGTCGCACATTTCCAGGTTGCTTGACTGTATGCTCCGTAGTAGGATCCCTAGATGTGCCTTGATATACTGGGAGTATGTTTCCAAGTATACCTCTGAGTACATACTCAAGTACAGTCACAAGCATGTACTCAAGTATGCTCCCAAATGTGGGCAATGGCACACTCTCATGCAGCTCAAATGTACCCTCCGAAGTAAGCTCTGAAGATGCACCAAAGTACATGTCAGAGTACTCTCCCCAGGACAACTCCAAGTACGGTCTTGAGTACATATCACAGTATATTACCAACTAATCCTCCAAGTCAATGCACATAGAAACCTCATTGTAAACTTCGAAGTATACTTCTGAGTAATCTCTCTAGTCTCATTTCAAGTATGCTCTCTAGTATAGTTCTAGTTGTACTCAATGCATTAAGACAATGTATTTCTGTCACTGGGAGTCTCAAAGAGCATGCAGAAGTTGTCAGTCAACAATCCCAGGATAGTCAAATCATGACCAAGACTGGACAAATGCAGTAAACTTCAGATTCAGCTGAAAACGATTGTGACAAATTTCAGAGTTGACTGCACCAATGCTGTAGCTTTGGGGTGCTCCTGAGAGAGTTCACAACAAATCTGAAATGATATAGAAGGAACAGCAATAATCTCAGAAGCACCTGCAAACACAGGCAACAGGTTGGAGAGTGGAATAGCTGCAGGTTCACTTCGAAATCGTAGGTATAACTCATCATTGCTCAATTTCGAAAGTCATCTATTCAGTTTGTATTTGCATTGATGTATCTATATTACTATATATATATGTATCTATGTATCTCAGTAGCTATCCATCTACACACAGTACATTAGCAAAATGAAATATTGTCACTGGGAATATTTGGGAGTTGTCAGACGAGAATCCCAGGGTGGTTAAATCTCAGAGTTGACTGAACCAATGCAGTGGCAGTCTGGTGTACCTGTGAGCGCCAGCGAACAATCAGTGTGAATATTGGAAGTCTTGTAACAACCAGGGGAGCACCTGGGAGCTCCAGCAACAGGCCTGGTAGTGCTGACAACAGGCCTGGGAACACCAGTGACATGCCAGGGAGCATGTAGGAATGAAAGTGACACGCCTGGGAGCATCTCGAATCACTGTAGAGCAGTCTGCGAAGAGCATTATCTTCTTTGGGAATACAGCGGGCTCGTCTGGAAATCATATCCACTACCTATGATTCAATCTAAAACTAATGTATTTAGTTTGTATTCGCATCTATGTGTCTATGTATCTATGTATCTATGTATCGATATAGCTACCCATCTACACATGATATATTTGGACTAGCTACAGGTAGTGCTTGAGACCAATTCTTGGTACACCTGAAAATGACAATCAAGTGAACTCACAGAGACACTTGGTTGCCATCATTCAGCGAGTTTCGAGATGCATTTGGAGGCAATGGTCATGTGAACTGGCAGGATGTGATCAAGTGAGTTTCGAGATTCACTTGCATAACACAATAGGGTTAACAGCAATATGGACTCTGAGGGCATGATCGAGTGGAGGATGGAGACGCACTTGGAGGCCATGATCGAGTAATATTGGAGGGGTAATTGGAGGCAGTTGATGGGGGGCGCACTGGCTGCTATGACTCTATTCATCAGTTAGTTAACTTGGATCCGTGCGAATGTGATGAGGTGACTTTACCATTGAGCTCCCATTGAGAGCTGGCTGGTGGTGGTTGATCATCCAGCGATGCATGCCAGAACTGGAAGTGACATTCACAGGTCAACTAGTAATCATGTGAATGAATGGAATACAGGCAATCTTGGGTGAATGATGTACTCAGTGTAAGCTGTACTGAGTGTATGCAATACTCAGTGTTTGCTGTACTCGGTGTATGCTGTACTTGGTATATGCGGTCATTGGGGTATGTTGTACTTGGAGTCAACTTATGATCATGCCATCAAGAGATACAAAGGGAAGACTTAACTATAGAGTGGGCAATGATGAAAGAGTGGTAGATGAGAAAGAGAAATGAGGGATGAAGAGGGGAACGATATGGGGGATTAGAGCGGATATTCGACATTGGGGTTAGAACTTACCGAATCGGGTTGAGAAGAACTGGTGTCAATTTCTTACCTGCCAGAATGGGAGTTGTACCAGCCATATCAGGAATGGTATATTGACTTGTAGATCAAATTCTCTAAAGTCCCAGTTTCTCACGATCAATTCCTCCATCTCCTCCCATCATTCCCTCTCTGGTTCTCAACTTGATCATCACTTAAGAACAGAACGATACGTCAACCCTGATTTTTACTCGAGGCCATGATGATGGGTTAACACTGAGCACAGCATACATGGAGTTCTGCCTACACTGAGTACTGCATTATCCCAAGATTGACTGTGTACAGCTCCTGGCCAGTCTCTCATCTCCCGGCGGACCTTGTTGTACTCATCACTCTTCATTCGCACAATCACTAGTTAACCAAGAAACTGAGTCTCAGCTCCCACCGTACCTCCCTCCTGATGTACTGCCTGCTGTTTGACTACCTCCAAAAACTCCTCCAATCTTGCTCGAACATGGCCTCCAAGGGCATCTCCAATTTCGCTCAATCACAACCTCCAAGTTAGCGCGATCATGGCCTCCAAGTGTATCTCTGAACTCGCTAGATTATGGCCTCCAACTGCATGACTGAGTTCATTGCATTTGGGCCTCCGAGTTCATCGCCAAAGTCGCTGAATCATACCCCACACGTGCAGCTCTCACTGGACATAATCTTGTCCTCCAAGTGCATTGCCATATTTGGTTGATCATGGTCTCAAAAGAGCAGTTCAGGCTCTGAGAGCCTAGTAAGGGCGTGACAGGATATGAATGAGTACCAGGCCATGAGGAACCACACTAATTGCATGCATATATGAAGTCTTCTCAACAGTGTGTGTGACAAAGAGCTGGGAAACAGAGAGTGTGTATTTCGTATAATGAGATGATGTCTATCTACCCCATGGTCTCCCAAATATATTTACCCCAGTGGTCAGTCTGTCAGCCAAATGTATTTCTGTCTCTCAGAGCATCTGGGAGTGTTTGGGAGTTGTCAGACGCGAATCTCAGGGTAGTCAAATCCCAGAGTCGACTGGACTGATGCAGTGGCCTTCAGATACATATAACAGTGTTGGCAGAAAATTGGCCGTGATATGGGCGGTCAGGTGACAACCAGGGGAGCAACAGAGACCGCTAGCAATACGCCTGAAAGGGCCACCGGCAGGCCTAGGGGAACCTGGGAGCACCGAAGGGAAGCCTGGGAGCACCTCAAACCGCTATAGAGCAGTTAGGGAGGATCAACATCTTCTTTGCGAATGCTGCTGGTGCGCTTGGAAATCATTACTACAACTTATTGTTCAACAATTTTTAAACCTTATGTATTCAGTGTGTAGTTGCATCCATGTATCTATGTAGCTATATAGCTACCAAATCTACACAAGGTATATCTGAGCTTGCTGCAGGTGGTGCTAGAGATCTAGTCAATGTGTGCCCAAAGGTGATAATTGAGCGAAAGCTTGGATGAACTTAGAGGCCATGATTGGGTGAGTTAGGAGATACACTTGCCGGCCATGATCAAGCATGTTTGGAGAAACACAGGTAGGCCCAGATCAAGCAAAGTTAGATATGTGCTCCGAGGCCGTGATTGAGCGAATTTGGGATGGGCTTGGAGGCCATAATAATGCAACATGAGATGAGTGCTTGGAGGTAGTCGATGGATGGCGCGCTGGATGCTTGGACACTATTTATCAGTTAGATGAAGAAGGTCGCAACTGTGGGAATGTTACGAGGTGAATTCACCTTTGAGTTCCAGTGCAAAGCTAGCTGGTAGGTCAATCTTGGAAGGAGGCATGCCGGAGGAAGAAGCTACGATCAGGGCGAAACTCATAATCATCAAAATATAGAGAGGATAGACAACTCTTGGGTGGATGCTGTATTCGGTGTATGCTGTACTAAGTGTCAACTCATGATCAGAGCATTAAGAGATAGAGAGAGATGACTCAACTTCATATCGCACAATGATGACGGAGTCGTCGAAGAGAAAGAGAGGTGGGGGATGAAGATGTCATCCACATGGTGAATACAAGCTGGTATGAGAATTCTGGGGTACGAGTGGCCTGACTGGGTGTAGAAGCCCTTGTATCAGTGTTCTTACCTGCCAGATATGGAGTTGTGCCTGCCATAGTGGGAATGTTAAATTGACTTGCACACGAAATTCACTTAAGTTCCAGTTAATCATGATCGTTTCTGCCATCTCCTCTTATCTGTCTCTCTCTTTTCCTTGTCTCTACCTTCTCCTAAGGACACCAAGTTAGGTGATCCGTCTCAATCACTCCATGCCGGCATCCTGAGTTAACACCAAGTACTGCATTCACTGAATCCCACATACACCAAGTACTTCATCATCCCGAGATAGACTGTCTCCAGCTCCTAGCCAGTCACTCATCTCTCATCTCATGGTGGACCTTGTTGAACTTAACTCTCTACATTACCCCAATTACTTGTTAACCAATGCATAGAGTCCCAGCTCTCGTTGCACCTTCCACCCAATCTGCCACCTCCAGATCAACAACCACCAAGTCCTCCTCCAATCTCGATTGTTCATGGCCTCCAAGTGCAACTTCAAACTCACTCGACTATGGCTGCCATTTTCGCTCAATGATACACTCGATGTGCATCCCCACATTTGCTCAATCACGGCCGCCAGGGCCCTCACTGAGTTTGCGGCCTCCATGTACATCTTTAAACTTGCTCAACAGCGGCCCGCAAATTTATCTTCCAGTTGACACAATCACAGTGTGGTGAATCTGTGGAGCTAGAAAGCAGAGAGCCCATCAGTGACACTCCACCCCACCTCTCATGGCATCCAAAGGGAATTGATGTGAAAATGCGATTCTGGCTCGGGTAGCACAGCAACTGTATCAGCGGCTGTGAAAGGTTGCCTGCACGTGAAAGGAACCACAACGATTGCTTGGATCCTCGAAGGCTCGGCAAGAGTGCATGGGGCCAAGAGCTGGGAAAGATAGAGTCTGAATTTTGTATACCACATTTGCTCAATCACGGCTTCCAGGGCCCTCACTGAGTTCGCTCCATCTTGGCCTCCATGTGCATCTTTAAACTTGCTCAACAGTGGCCCCCAAGTTCATCTTTCAGTTGACACAATCACAGTGTGGTGAATCTCTGGAGCTAGAAAGCAGAGAGCCCATCAGTGACACTCCACCCCACCGCTCATGCCATCCAAAGGGAATTGATGTGACAATGCAATTCTGGCTCGAGGAGCACAGCAACTTGATCAGAGGCTGTGAAACGTTGCCTGCCCATAAAAGGAACCACACCAATTGCTTGGATCCTTGAAGGCTCGGCAAGAGTGCATGGGGCCAAAAGCTGGGAAGGATAGAGTCTGTATTTTGTATAATGAGATGATGTCTATCTGTGCCAGCATTTCCAAAAAATGTAATTCCTGTCGTTCCATCCATCTTGGTCATCACTGTATCTCCCTACAACCCCCCAGCGCACAGTCTGTGTCCTTTAACCATGTATTTCTGTATATCTCCCACCAACTTCCCCCTGCCAAACCGACTGGTGGTGGTGGCACAAACTGGATCATCCCACCTCAATGGCCTCCAAGTATATCTCTAACTTCGTTGAATCGGAGTCTCCTGGTGCTCCTCCCATTAAGTTGAAGTAACATCTGCAGCCAGATTGACTGCACATATATATATAGAGAGACCTAACTAGATAAGACATACCATATTACAATGCAGCAAATTTTGTGACTGTAACAAAGACTAATATGATAGGCATGTACCTTGTGGTTATGGAACCCTAGAAACCACTGCTGTGACAATACAGCACTAATTTTCACATAGAGCTGTGCAAAGGTCTAGCTGCCCTCGAAGACTCCTGCAGACCTGTGCCGAGATCTCAGCTGCTCCACGATTTGACAGTCCTATCAAGCAAATAATGTAGCATTCTGAACGCCCCTCTATAGCTGCAGGTGCTTTCTGAAGCACCTGAGATCGCTCTTGCACGGTCTGAGGGCACTTTGCTTAGCTCCAATGGGCCGTGGAAGTAGCTGGAAGTCCTTAGAAGCACCAGTGGGGTTGGCCGTAGTGCCTGGGTGGTTTGTGTATTTCTCCTGGACTAATTTGCATTTTGCTGATGTCCATCTCCACTATCCCTGTATCTCTGTATGCCTCTACTAGCTGGCTTCGCACTACCGAACTGTGTGGCCACTGTGAAATAATACATATCTTCCTACGAAAACAGCCTCCAAGTGCATTTCTAAGTTCTCTCAATAGGTCTCTCCTGGCGCTCTTTTGATCATGCTTGTGTACAGTCTGCAGCCAGATTGACCATATGTATATATATAGAGAGACATAGAAAGTAAATGCATGCCATATTATGATGTAGCAAATGTTGTAACTCTAACAAAGATAAATATGATGAACAAAATGCCTTGTGGGTATGGACCCCTAAAAACGACTGCGGTGAGAATAAGGCACCATGTCTCCTGCACAGCTGGGGAAAGGTCTTCGCTGTTCTCGATATCTCCTGTAGACCTACCCAGAGGTCTCAGCGCCTCCAACATGTGTCCACATTATAAGTCAAATATCGTACCATCCTGAATGCACCTCCATAACTGCTGGTGCTTGTAAGAGCAGCTGAGAATGCTCTTCCAGAGTCTGAGTGCACTTTGCTTAGCTCCAGGGGGGTCTGGGAGCATCTGGAAGTACTTGGGAGCACTGGTGAGATTGACTGGAGTGCCTGGGAGGTTTGCTTGTGGCTTCTGAACTGCTTTACATTTTGCTGATGTATATCTGAACTGGCTACAAGAGATGATTGAGAGCAATTCAGGGTGCACTCAAAGATGTTGATCAACGGAATATAGACATGAACTTGAAGGCAATATTCAAGTGGGTATGGTGATCGGCTCAGAGACCAATATCAACTGACATGTAAGTGGCACTCTGGGGTTCTGACCAACAAATTTTGAAATGCACTTGAACATCAAGATTGAGGGAACTCAGAGATTCACTTGAAGTGCGGGATCCTGTAAGCATAGAGCTACGCAAGGAGGATCTAATGCCTCAAGTGTGGAGTTGCTCTTCGAGATGATCACAAAGTGAACTCAGAGATGAACCTGGCGGGTGTGATCTTTTGAAGTTAGAGATTCACTCTGAGGCGATGATGAGGGGAGTTGAGATATACACTTGGATGCGATGCTCGAGCTAGATTAGAGGAGTCCGTGAGGGTGGTTAATCTCGAGGTAGTGAATCTGCACAGGGTCAATCGGGAAGCACTTAATCAGGAGGTGGTCAATTCGAAGGCATGCAATCTGGAGGCTATCAATCAGTAGTCAGTCAATCTCGATGTGGTTGATCTGGTGGGGGTGTATTGCAAGGCCCATTGGGGGATGCAACTCCACCTATTGTTGAGTTAACTCACAATGGTGCAAACATGACTACTAAACTTTACCATTAAGCTTGTATGAAGAGCTGGCTGGAGGTGTAGGTGGATGGCTCTGGTCATGTTAAGGTGCGCCTCTGCAGGGGCCTCATGTAGTACTTACTTCCAGCGAGATGTGAGATCGACCATCAATAACATTCACTGCTATAGGGCCAGAGTGGCTATTTGCCAACATTGGTAGCAACACTCAATTTTTGGTGGCCTGAAGAGCATCGGTAGTGATCAAAACACAACACTTGATGGCTGACTGACCTTGTTCACCTTCAAACCAGTGGACTGGAGGCAGCTCAGAGAGATCGCATGAGGCCTCTCTCTTCAAGGACCTTCCTACTCTGCCCAACACTCACAACACACAAGATATCAGTTTTACTGACAGATTCACCAAGGGCAAGTCAACTAGGTTTAGCAGCAGGTTCACCACCTCAGCCACCTTGGAATTCCAATCAAGGGAACATTGTACAGCAGAATACCTCACCAAACAAACGAATGTCATCGACGATGGCTCCAGGTAGCTGTCTGACCATGGAATCCACTGGATCAGGGCTACAACGGACGTACAATAGGAGAGGTTGAATGGTAACCTCTCAAAGAGCGTCAAACAAGCCGACTAATTCGCGACGATTTGCAGCCTCAACACAAGCTTAGCCACTACAGTCAATGACTTGGAGCCTGCTGAGCCCGTCCATGACAGCCTAAGCAAGGTGTTAGTGGCTGCCCACCATGAAATGGAGAAGTTGGAGGAAGGGCCCTGGATCGAGAAACATCACTCCGCCCACGTGGACAGGGGCCTGGGCACGTTCCAGTTGGAGCTGGAGGAAATGAAGCAGACCAATGTCACACACCTCCGGCTGGAGAATGGCATCCTGCTGCGCCAAGCAAACAATCTCTCTTTATGGAAAAGTGGCTTTCAATCCAAGTTAATAGTGTTTGAATTTAACATTCAATGGCTAACAACTAACCAGATGCATGTGACTCTGGCACCGAACACCTCTGAACTGACCCCAGCCTGAGTCGGGATCCAAAGACTCCTCATTAGCGACCACTGTCTCATTCGAGATCTGTGGCTCGTCTCAACTGCCCGCCGGCCCGTGTAGAAGCCATGGCTTCTTTGTCATGTCCTGTAAACTTCTTACAGATCAGGGCAAACAGACCTTAGACGATGTTATGGCCTACCATTTTGCTGCGAAATGGCACTGCAATGATGCAACCCCAGTTATCAGATGGGTCAGCACAACAGGTTGGGGTGAGTAAGCAGTGCGACAACTGAAAACCAATGCAGCAGTCTGTGCCAGGCATCATTTATTGTTACCCAATGACTCAGCATGCCCATCAGATTGTCCACCTTTTCCATCGATTTGAAACCTACCATCAGCGAAATGTATTGAAATTACTGGGAGCCTCCAGGAGTGTCTGAGAAGATGTGGAGTGTAAACTTAGATGTATCAATTTCGGGAGAGTATTAGAGCCTAGGAGGGCATTACGGCCGGCCTTGGGTGTAACTGGGATCTCAGATGACTGGTATATGAGTGCCATGCGAGTGATTGTGATAAGTTTTGGAACACGTCAGAGCACCGGAGAGAACATTGAATGCACCTAGGAGTGTCACCGAACCAACACAGGAATCACAAGCAAACTCTGAGAGATGCCTGGGTTCCTATGGATATTGATTCGGAGGACTACAGGGGTGATTTGAAAATCACCCGATGTACCCGACCAATCGATGTCCCTTGACGGTGAATATCGTGAATGCATTATTGTTCATTAGCACTTCTGCATCATACTAGCTATCATCTTCTTCGACATTGCATTTATTGCCTTGCTACATTACGGAACACAAGAAAAAGGTTAGTAATTCCAACATCAGTGTAGGTGCACCAACACAATAACTCAACTAAGCGATCAAATCATATCAATCAATCATGGTATCAATACCGTCCACTACTTCACCCAACTCATCAGGGCCAACGAAAGCAGGAACACACAATTCATCAACGGCGCAAAGGAGCTGGAGGCGCACCTTGAAGTTGCTCAGTATTCTTACCTGGCGAGTGGATCACATTGAGATCCAATGTCGTTTAATCATCAGAAGGTAAATTGGTCGGGGAGCCACATGCGAACCACCCAGACACTCCGGTAGACCTCACCGGTGCTCCCGAGTAATCCCAGATGCTCCCAGGCCCCCCTGCAGCTAACCAAAGTGCTCTCAGACTATGCAACAGCATTCTCAGGTGCTCCTCAAAGCACCTGCAGTTATGGAGGTGCATTCAAGATGCTACAAGATTTGACATATAGGATAGTCAAATTTTGGAGCAGCTGAGACTTCGAGAGTAGCTTGAGACCTCTGTGCAGCTCTGGGGGAGATGTAGCAACGTATTCTCAAAGCAGTGGTTTTACGGTTCCATAACCACAAGGCATTTCGTGTATCAGATTCGTCTTTGTTAGAGTCACTAGATTCGCTACATCATAATATGGCATGGACTATCTATCCAAGCCTCTCCATATATACACATACCACCAATCTGTCTGCGGACGGTAATGGAATGTAATCGCAGGAGCACCTGGAGACACCGATTGAGAGAACATGGAGATGCACGTGGAGGGTGTGATGGTGTGAACTGGGAGATGTACTTGGAGGCCATGATTGAGTGAGTTTGGAAATGCACTTGGAGGTTGAGATCGAGTTGAACTCAGAGATGCACTTGGAGGCCATGACCGAGCGGGTTTGGAGATACATTTGGAGTGGAAGATGTAGTAACTCAAAGATGCACTTGGAGGATGTGATCGAGCGAGTTTGGAGATGCATTTGGAGGCCGAGATTGTGTAACTCAGAGATGCATTTGGAGGCCGAGATCATGTTGAACTCAGAGAAGCACTGGAAGACGGTGGTTGAGTTAGTCTGGAGATGGAATTGCAGGCCGAGCTTGTGTAACTCAGAGATGCACTTGGAGGCCATGATAGAGTGAGTTTGAAGACGCATTTAGAGGCTGAGATCGTGTATCTCAGAGATGCACTTGGAAGCCGTGATAGAGCGAGTTCGGAGATGCACTAGAAGGTAGTGTTAGCAACGGTTCCAGTTTTGGACCCGGCTGGTTTTATAGGTCTGTGTGGCGATGGCCTTACCCCATCAACAACCGACGATTTTGTAAGCGAACCATCACATTAAGGCCACAAATATCGATCAGAGAGTTTGGTGTTTGGTACATAAAATATGTTGCTCAGCACAGCGCATCTTTTGGCCGTCTCCGATTTCCATATCTTCATTTCTCAGCCAGTGGTAGCCCAAAAACCGTGTTTTTGCACCCAGATCGCAAACATTTCTGAGCAGCTTGCAGTGTTTTGAAGTGATCAAAAATCGGAGCCTACCAAAGGATGCACCGTCCAAAGCTGCACATTTCGTATACGAAACACTAAATTATGTAATGAATATTCATGGACATAATTGAGGGAACCATTTAGCACTATCCCGGACCGAACCGTCTGGGGCCAGGTTTTCTCGGAAACGCTATATCAGACACAGTCCGAATTCTTGCTAACACTACTCGGAGGCTAGGATGCAGTCTAACTCAAAAATGCACTTGGAGGCCGTGATCGAGCGAGATTGGAGAAGAACTGGGAGGCTGTCATCGAGTAACTCAGAGGTGCATTTGGAGATGCTGATAGAGCAAGTTTGGAGATGCACTTGGAGGCCAATATTGTGTAACTCAGAGATGTCCTTGGAGAGCGTGCTCGAGCGAGGTTGGAGATGCATTTGGAGGCCGAGATCGAGTAACTCAGAGATGTACCTGGAGGCCGAGATCCAGTTGAACTCAGAGATGAACTTGGAGGCCCTGATCAAGCGAGTTTGGAGCTGCACTTGAAGGCCGAGATTGTTGATGTGAGAGATGCACTTGGAAGCCGGGATCGAGCAAGTGTGGAGATGCACTCGGAGGCCATGATCAATCAAGATTGGAGGAGTACTTGGAGGTAGTAGATCTGGAGGCGGTAGATCGTGAGGGAGCTGCAACGGCAGCTGTGACTCCATTCCCTGGTTAACTTGTCATCATGGGAATGTAGAGAGTTGAGCACAATATGGTCAGCAGAGAGATGAGAGACTAGCAGGGTGCCAGAGAAAGTCGATTATGAGATGTTGCAGTACTAGGTGTATGCAGTACGCGGTGTATGCAGTACTCGGTGTATGCAGTACTCGGTGTATGCAGTACTCGGTGTATGCTGTACTCAGCGTTAACTGATGATCATAGCATGGAGAGATAGATAGGGATGACATAACGTCGTGTTCTTAGGTAATTGTAGAGAACGAGAGAGATGAGAAGAGATGGAGGAAATCATCATGAGGAACTGGTACTTAACAGAATTTCTTGTGGGAGTCAATTGACCATTCCTGATATGGCAGGTACTACTGCCAATCCGGGGGGTAAAACCACTGATACAACATCTTCTACACTAAATGAGGCAAGTCGTATCCAGATTTGTCATATCTGCTTATATCCTCCATATCGTTCCCATCTTGATCCCCCATCTCTCTTTCTCTACCATCATTGCAGAACACAAAGTTAAGTTATCCCTCTCAATCTCTCCATGCCATGATCATGAGTCAACACCAAGTACAGCATACACCAAGTACAGCATACACCAAGTACAGCATACACCGAGTACAGCATCCTCCAAAGATTGTCTGTCTTCCGTTCATTATCATGCTTACTAGTTGACCACTGAATGTAGCTTCAGCTTCCAGCGTGCCTGCCTACAAGATGGACTGCCACCAAGCAGCTCTCCATGAGAGCTCACTGGTGAAGTCACCTCATCTCATTCCCGCGGTTGCAAGTTGACGAACTGATGGATAGAGTGTCATCACTCAGCGCGCCTCGTATCGACCGCCACCAAGTGGATCCCCAAACTCACTCGATCACGGCCTCGAAGTGCATTTCTGAGTTTCACCATCGCGGAGTACAAATGCATCTCCAAACTCGTTCGATCACATCCTCCAAGTGGATCTCTGAGTTACACAGTCTCAGCCTCCAAATGCATCTCCACACTCGCTGGATCACGGCCTTCAAGTGCATCTCTGAGTTCAACTTGATTTCCGCTTCCAAGTGCATGTCAGAGTTTCTTGATCTCGGCCTCCAAGTGCATCTCGAAACTCACTCTATCACTGGACCAAGTTCATCTATGAGTTACTCGATGTTTGCTACCAAGTACATCTCAAAACTCGCTCAATTACGGCCTCCAAGTGCATCTCCAAACTCAATCGATCATGGCTTCCAAGGGCATCTCCAAAACGACTCAATCACGGCCTCTAAGTGCATCTCCAAACTTGCTCAATTTCGGCCTTGACGTACATCTCTGAGTTCAGTCGATGACACCCTCCCACTGCTTCTCCATACTCGCTTGATCATGGCCTCCCAGTGTATCTCTGAGATTACTCGATCGTCAACTTCAGGCACACCTCGAACTGCTCTCAAGCACCGCCAGCAGCCAGTCCTGATATACCGTGTGTAGATGGGTAGCTAAATAGATACATACATACATAGATGAGAATACAAACTGAATACCTGAGTTTTAAAAATTGTTGAACGATACGTATTAGCTATCATTTCCAGGCGCAGCAGCAGTGTTCCCAAAGAAGATGTCGTTTCTCCCACACTCCTTTGCAGTGTTTTGAGGTGTTCCCAGGCTAGTCGCCAGTGCTCCCAGAATAGTCACCGGTGCTCCCAGGCTAGTCGTTGGCGCTCCCAGACCCTGTCGCTGGTGCTCCCAGGTGCTCCCAGGTGCACCTGAAGGCCACTGCATCTGTCCAGTCAACTCTCGGATTTGACCACCATGGGATTGTGGTCCGACAACTCTCCGACACTCCCAGTGATAGAATTGCATTTTGCTGATGTTGGCTCGAATCTTGATATCTAACAAAGGTGTAATGAGATGTTAGCTATCTGCGAATCTGAATGGGGATTTGAAAGGCAATGATTAGTTGGATGAAGAAGGGGAGCAACCACCAGCAAAAGAGGAGGGCCAGATGGGGAGTGCTGTGTGGAAAAGAGGTGTACACAGAACGTGTTGAAGCAGGGCAGAATGAAAAGAGTGCCAAATCTTGGTGAAGGAGCACCGACGGGGCTTGAGGAGCGCCCATTATAGCGGAGGAGCGCCGAAATGGGGGGGGTGTGGGTGTGTGTGCGTGGGGTAAGGAGTGCTGAACTCAATATAAGAGCAACAATCCAGATAGAGGTGTGCCAGTCGGAATTGCGGAGCATGGACAGAGAGGAATCCAGTGCGGGATAAACTACATGATTGTCAAGAAAGAATGAGGGGTGCCAACGGGAAGTGATGAGCGCCTATCCTTGCAGAGTTGCACCGCAGGGGGGTTTCAAGCGGCCTGTGACTGTGTGATTGATGAGTGCAGTGGCCTGCAGAGTAACATTTATCACAGGGGATGGGCAATATGTACCTTGATGTTCATCTTGAGAAATCAGTACTGTGGGCTTAATTCCACTGGCATATTCAAACAGTGCACAATGAATAGCTGCAGCTGCTAGCTCTAAAGTCTGGAGTGAGAGGTTTGACATACTGGGATGTAGTAGGCTGGTGCCCCAAGCTATTGGTGGTGAAGAGAAATTGGTGGTAAATTAGATCAAGCACTTCCATTCAGGTGAACCATGATTTCTTATCAATAACAACTTGGAAGAGATATGCATCGTCAAACAGGAGCTCCGGAACCTGGATCCGAAGCTCAGTCCCAGAGCAAACATGCCACTGGTATTTACAGACGACAGTTTGAAGTGCGCCATCTGCCAAGCGTCCTCAAATGGTACTAATCTTCAGTTTTAACTATGTATATTTTGGAATGTGGACAATATCCGAAATCTGTTAGAGGAGCATTAAACAGAGTTCAAGACATACAGCTTGTCGTGTTTGCCGACCTATTTTGGGAGAAGGACCACCAGGGAATGGACACACAGATGGCGTACCTACAGAAGCAGCTGCTAATGCCCGCTGAGCATCCTGAGCTTCAATGGCTAGTTTCCAAGCTTCTCCAACCATCGTGTGGTTGTCATTGGGTAATATTGGCCATGGAGTCTTTGTGAATACAATTACCTCCATGAACATTTTTGCTACCTCAAAAGTAGCCTTTTGGTGTTGGGGTATGTTCTGATCTGCACTGGCCTTAGGTTGTGGAACATTCTGGTCTGCACTAGACTTGGGTAGCGGCAGTGCCTGGGTGGATGGTACATGATCAAACTCAGATAATGTGTGGCGGAGGGTTGACTTTTGGCGTTTGAGCGGTGGTGGTGCCATCGTGCCAGCTGGATTTCGGGCATTTGGAAGCGGAGGGTGTGCAACAGCAGTATTGGCACAGCTCCATTTCTTTGGTAGTGGGACCCTTGTAGTTCATAATGACTCGTCCCGGCGCGCCTAGCCTAGAAGTGGGACCTCCTGTAGGTCATCCAAATCTTCTTCTTCAATTTCGGACGATATGGTGTACTCTCCGGGGTCTTCACTTTCATCATCAACAATCCTCTGATCGGTATCGTCATCACACTTCAAAAATGGAATGGGGGACATTTGTCATCCGCCACACAATGGACAATGGATGATAATTCGAAGGCAACTATTTGATGGACAATGAAGATTGGCTGCTTTCTTGAATGTGAGTGTTCTCTCAATGTGTGCTTCTTGATTCTTCTGTGAATAGTGTTTCCTCACCTGGCTAAGCATAGGTTCCATTTGTGGTAATGAAGATAGAAAGTTGGGGAATATGGGAGAGAATATATAAGCAGCAAATATAGGATTGAGTGCATTAGAACATCTGGCAAAAGGGAGCAAGAAGTTACACATGGTCAAGGAGGATGGAATTCGAGGCGCGCCTTGAAGGGTTAAGGAGAGATGACTACAGTGGTTCAGACTTATATCGAGGACAGCAGTCTGCATTTGCGATATAGGATGTTGTCAGGTGTGCCGGAATTGATGGATTCCTTGTCAGGTGGACCGGAAATGATCGATTCCTAATGCCAACTGTTAGCATCTCCTATCCTCTGTATGGATGCAAGAATGTGAGGTGGGCTAAAGCCAATACACATAGAATTGAACCAGATGCACTGGAAGAAAACTCGCGACATTGACTAACCCTTGGTGCTGGCCAAATGGAGCACCGAGAACCTGAAAGACAACATGTGCCCCTGCATATGACTCTCTAAATGTAGTAATTATGCGTGAATGTTTGAGGATTTAAGGTGACCACATGGCATAGAATTGGTGCAGCATTTCGAATCTGCAGAACTCGATAGATGTGGGACCTTGAGAGTGACAGCTGAGTTGCAAGGGTTCATACTGAGTTTGTTATCGATCAAGGAGATATATAAATCTCCATTTGGTATATCTGCCAGAAGGACAAATGTATTTTCAGGATATTCTATTGTATTAGGATGCTGCAGCTAAGTTAGCCGTCAGAAAGGCAATATTGTAAGCATAACTTCCCTTCAATGCGTCCAGCTGGGCCGTGTCTGCAGAATATCCTTCACAAAGATGATGCAGTTGATGGAGGAGATCTACAGGCACAGAGAAAGAATGTGAAGGTACGATGGATGATTCAGGGATAATCCTACTGATTCAAGCACTTGGCGATGCCAAGATTTATAACAAATGGGTCATGAATACCCACTCAGACTCTGATTTTGCGCCTAATATCTAGTAAGTTGCACACTGTTAACTCACATAGTCATTGTGAGTCTCACCGCTACAATGTTGACTTCAATTAATATTGGGGTTGAGAGCTCTATGCTACAATGATATGGATGCATGGTGAGAAGTCCTCTCACAGCGGGCAGAGGAATGATGATTGCATGCATACAGTTCCGGAAATAGAGGTGCATAGAAGTTTAAATGGTAATGCTTCGTTTCAATGGCTGCGGATCGCAAGCTCGCCTTACGCTCACAGTCAATGGCAGTCTCTGAAGCTGACCTTTCCTATCATGAGCTTTCAAGAGTCCCTCTCTTCGAACTTCACCCTTGATGGAAATTGGTTGACATAATCAATTTTCAGTTACGAGTTTTGGTGGCCGAAACATACATGTTAGTCACAATTGAGTTTGGTCAGCATTCACAGCATTGAGAACTTAGGGGTCTCTGAGTAAGTGCGGTACATAGGTGAGCGGGAGTTGCTGGCCAGACATCTCGCGGAGTTGCTGAACAGAATCTGTTTTTTGAGATTATTGCTCTGAAGCTCCAGCTCATTTGACACAGCCCGAACATGCAGAAGCAATTTTAGGATTTCGAAGCATAGGTCCCAGCATACTACTTAGTCAATATCGAGTGAAGTGGGGTAACTAATTGGCCAGGTGTGCGCATTTATGGTTTCGTTGTTCAGGGTGACCTTCCTCCAACGGACAAGTTGACACGGAGCTGACAGTCCAAGGCATTTTAGCAGCAACCTTCAATATCCCAATCAAGCATAGATTGATATAGTAGCAGAGGCCGAGCAGGATGAGCCGCCTGCACCTAAACGTGAAGTGTTTTGATAGATAACGATCTGTGTGCACTGCATCCACTGATTCAATGTCAAAGAAAACATGATGAGAATGAAGGAAACTGAAATATTAAGTCCACTACAGGCTGGTATACATGTGCTTCGGTGGCATATTCATCGCTCTCGAGGTGTGCCTGGGCTGGAATGGTTCATCCATAATGAGTTGCAGCTTGAGAAGGTTGGCTTCATACAAATCCAAGAACCTCATTCTCGACAGGATTGCAGATCTCAGTTGTGCCAGGACTTGAATCATAGGCCAGGAAATACCTGGCAGCAAAAGCTCCAGCTGAGCCATGAATACCTGAGCCGCGTCTCAGTATCCGACCCTCTGGGATGCAGATCCGACGTGTGCCTGAACTCGAATGATATGACAGCAAAAGTTTCAACTTTGCTACAAATAAGTGATCCCATGTCTCATATTCTGACAGAAGTACTCAATATCGCCTAGACTGACGTCATTACCAAATGGAATGGGCAATTATGCTGTGCTGGATCTGTCATAACGATATACCCAGGATCCTCCAGTGCACCAGTACTTCGATCTTAAGCTAGTAAAAGGTGTGGCTTTGCCACGAATAAGTAAGCTTGTGTCTCAAATTCTGCCAAATGTACTCAATGTCGCGCAGAGACTGAGTTTATTTCCACTGGGATTGGCAAATATCCAGTGATCAATCAGTCATATGAATATGTACTCAACCCTTTCCGGTGCACCTGAGCGTCAATCATATGCCAGCAAAAGCTGCGGCTGTGACACGAGTACGTGAGCCATGTCTCATATCCTAACCAAACTACTCAATATCGCCTGGAGCGTCTCTGTGCTAAATGGGATTGGTAAATGTGCTGGGCATCAGCTCTCATAATGCGACTCAAGGCATATGCTGATGATTCCCTGGTGCACCTGAATTTCAATGATATGACTGCAAAGCTGCAGCTTTGCCACGAATAGGCGAGCCGTGTCCAATATCCCCACCGAAGTACTCAATATCATCTAGAGTGTCTCAATGCCAAATGCGATTAGCCAATGTGCTGTGCTTGAGCTGTCATAACGCGACTCAAGCTGAGGATTCTCCGGTGCACCTGGATTTCAATTATATGCCAGCAAATGCTGCGGCATTGCTACGGATCTGCGAGCCAGTGTCTCCTATTCTGACACAGCAACTTAATATCGCCTCGCCTGACATGATTGTCATATGTGGTTGGCAAATATTCAGGGCTAGATATGTGGTCACGAGACTCATGACAGATCCTGAGGATTCCCCGGTGTACCTGAAAGTGGTTGAACAATTCTTTTTTCATTGTTTTGACTTTGAAATGCATACGTGGGCTCAGGCTCCTGGTGCACCACAATTTCGCAACTGACAAATGCTTCGAAGCCCTGTGCTGCATCATGCATAGCATTCAACTTATGCCATTTGTCATGAGATGAGCCAGCCGGGAACGCGTAATGTAGCTTATCAATTGACTTCATCTTATATTCATCATTATCAATAATCAGGAACACCAATGACATCCCCCTCTAACAATTCCAACATCAGATCTTTGATTAGCTTCAAAATGACAGAGAGAAAGGATTTATCTATGCAGTATAGTGTGCCTTACAAACAACCTTTTTGACTCTTTGTATCAGTTAAGATTATGTTGGTTGACTTTCTAAAGAGGCGTACGTTGATGAATCATCCTAACATTCTAACCTGATGGTTCATCAGTCCGCAATGTGTCTTGATGCTCTGTGAGCCACTTCGTATGATCTCAACGAGACTCTGGAATCCAGTACATCCTCGTCATCATAATGTTCGGTTGACCAATCAAGCCGCGCAGGACTCATATTTGTGCCACTCCAGTTTGTTTGCAGAGATCACTCGCACGGTTATCATAGTCACCAAGACCTATATTCAGTAACCATGTTTGTGGAACTCTGTTTTGCCCTAGCCGGACAACTTGTGCAAATGCCTGCTGCAGCTCATTAAATACCCAGAACTTCTGAGTTAATACTGCGTGGTTTGGAGCTGCGAGATATAGGCCTGTCCTGCACACTTTCGGTGTAGTTATGAATACACAGGGATTTTGTGAATCGTGGAATTTGAGCTGCATTTCTAGGCGTTCATCATTGCCCAATTCTGCGTACATGTGGAATGTATCCACATGATCCGCAAGATACCTGGTTAGCTACCACTTCACATGACGAACTTGGGCAGTGAGAGAGCAAAATAGCACCGCCTTTCGTGGAGAAGGTGCACCAGGGAGTGCATTTTCAATTCTATCATGTTCCGGAAGGAGTGTCTCTCTTGATTCGTCGTCCTGGTCAGCTTCGGGATACTCCGCTTGTTCATTGACAAGCATTGCCAGAAATGGCTGCCTCAGCAAGCGGAAAATTGGAGAATCCACTCAAGTATCGAGTGGCCATTCATCGTACAATTGTCCAGAAATGTCGTTTCGATCCTCTGTGTCTCCTAACACTAATGAGAAACATGCTAGCCACCATCGATGTACCCTCCACGCTCCCGAAGCACCCTCTGAAGTGTGTCTGTCCCCAAGGTCTTCAGTTTTGATTGCTTGTCCTCATTCCACTTGGGATCAATGAGGGGTGCAAGCTCCTTTGGTATCCGAACGAGTGGTTTTCCATTCGCTAGTTTCAATTCTGATCACTTGGTTATTGTCCATGGCTTTGCAATTTGTATCACGCGGTGCGCCATGTCCTGTTGAGCTTCTTCATCTTCGGTCCGGCTAGCATGCATGAAACCCTTCACAGCCGAATACAATGTCTCTGCACGACGCTTTTCCATCACAGTATCATCCTCTGGATCATCAGGGGCACCTGAAAACAGCTACATCGTTTGGTAACACCAGTTTTAGCGTGAATGGAATCCTGGCATAGCGGTGACTTGAAGTTTGAATCCAATTCTCACATTGATCGCAATTTGCCAGCCCACACTGTTCTTCGTCATGTACTGATGGAACTCATCAAAAATCGCAAAACTCCATGCACAGTGGGAGAGTTGGCTGTTGCTTGTTGGTTGCACTCTGGATGGTAATGTATGATATCACACAAGATGGATATTACATTGGTTATCCGGTTGATCAATCCTGGTGTTCAGCTCCTTCTGGGTAAGATTGGGGTTCGCCGCGTGCAACAAGTTGAAGAGTTTCAAATCTGTTCCATCTGTCATCTCATCAATGACAGTCTGGAAGGTCTCTGCCACTCCGGGCATTGTAACTACCAGGGTTGGTTCAAGGGCTGATACAAGTGCTGGATACCCATGAGGTGGTGTTGTCTGGATCTTCAACAGGTGGGGGGGCACGGAATTCGATCTCTGGAATGGATACCACTCCCGTTCTTCCCCAACACTGCCAGGAAAGTCGTCGTGCGCCAAAAATCACCCACTCTTCAATGACATTCCCCCATAAAATGCACAGTGGCAACCCCATTACAACTTTCTCAGTCACCAATTTGCAAATCATTGCCACTGCAACCGAGGGGAAAGTCATTCCAAGACCCATTTCATCTGCCACCAGTACTCCTGGCATATCAGCATCCCAAACTGATCTACTCACGATGAACCAGATGACCCAAACCTGGTGCGCCAGAAACCTATTTCCGCCCAGTCGTGGAATTGAATACTTGGGGCCTGGAATATGGTCATCTGTTGATTGGTGAATAGGATGGGCATTCAGCAGCCTGACTGCCTCATCAAGACACTTGTGTTCAAAGTCATTGTTGAGTGTACTGAGAACCGTATTCAATACTGAGCTGGTATTTGCTGGATTGAGAACCTCCTCACCATCCTCCACTTGCTCCTGAACTTCCCTTGCACCTTTGTCTGTTTTCTTTTCGTCTTCAATGATCTCTTTCAGTTGCTCAGATGTATGCTGGGCTGATGGGCTCATACCCTGGTGCGCCTGAAATTCATTGCAGTGTTAGGTATTTCACCGACAAGCAACCATTGGAACGAATATATATGGATGCAATACAATCAATTCTATTCTTTCAATCAGAACTTACATTAATACAAGTATCATTCTCTTGCCCACCATCCTCCTCTCCCTCCTCTCTTCAACACTCTTCAGAACATTCCAAAGTCAATGTATAATGATTAGCAGTTGCGCACATCTTGCCTTAACATGGCTAGGGGGTATTACCTTCACTGGTCTGATTACATGCTCGGCAATCTCCTTCCTTGTAGCTCTCATCATTTCTTCCAAAAATATTTTCGGATTATGTACAGGTTTCAACTTGAAAGCATTTGAAAGGCAACAGCTGTACAAAATCTGGCGATATATGTGGTCAATTATCATTGGCCCATTTGTATGTAATCGCATATACACCTGGTCAAATTTATCCTGCTCCAAGGTGCACTTGATCATCGATGGTAGAATGAATTGCTCTTTCGGGCCTCCATTTTTTTGATGAAATCAATCAGCTACTCCCAGAGCCTCACATCTGTATACGAGGCTTCAAGTTGTTTGGGGGCTGGAACCATATCCTTGCCGTTCAACACTCAGTGAATCTCAACCTTCAACACTGAATTTAGCAACTTGGGGTGGTTACTTCTCGCCTTCTGGCTAGCGTACTGACCCAAATCCGTCCCCGGTCACTTCTTGCTTCGACATCCTCTTTCCCTCAACTTCCAAATTTCGCCTTCACATTTCGTCATAAACATCTGAACCCACTGCTGGCGAATGCATTCGGCACAATAGAAAGTATTCAATTGAAGCTCGCTCTCGAATGTCATAGAAAAATCTGGAACTGCCGTCTCCCAGTGGAGGAGTCCATCTCGGACATGTTTCAAACGGTTCTGCCCCCCGGATAATGGTTCAATCCTTCTTCTCCAGAAACCCAGCCAACCATAGTTTATTCTACTTGTTGAATGCACCATAGTTGGCCTGCCCCATTCTTTTGGCAAATTGGTTCAAGGAGAATTCAGTTGCTTCAGGCTGGTGGGTGGTGTGCCGTCTGCACCACCCAGGTCCGACGAATTGTCACTCTCATCATCTGCATCATAATCATAGTAAGGAATCTCCAGCAATGGAAGCAAGTCCACAATCCCTGCGACATCTGTTTTCCGCGGTTCTGCAGGCGGCTACAATCATTTCATTGGGAGGCTCATCGGAGGTCTCTTAGTTGCACGGGAAGAAGGTTCAGCCGGAGGATTAAGCCTGGATGATGTTGCCGAATTGACTGGATTGATTTTCGGCGGTCCTTGAAGCACTCTAGGTGAACCTGGAGATGACCGCCCTTGTTCTGATACCCACCAAGGGGGGAACATTTGAGACCCGCCTTAACCACCCTGCTGGAGTTCATATCCTTGCCACTGTGGCCCATGACTTGGATGTCGTTGGCTTACGCTGGTGGTTGGTTGCGAACTGTGTTCCACGTTGAATGGTGAGTGGTGGTAAAACTGCAGAGTGCCTGGAAATTGCTGCTGTCAAGGTGGGTAACCATACATATGCGGCGGTTGATGTTGATTGGTGTGTTTCCCAAATTGGCGGTCAATGCCGGTTCGTGAAGTATTTTCTGATGGTTCTGAATTGTCTTCAAGTCATTTTCGTGTGCCAAATAGAACACCTAATGCAGCCATATTCGCTGTCTTCGGTGGAGATCCGTTCGTGGACATGTTGTGTGAACAAAGATGGTGGTAAACTACTCTAGGTGCATGAAGTGAGATAAAATAAATCGGAGTATGGTTGAGTATATTGCAAGTGGCCGTAACCTTCAGCGGAAGGAAGGGCCTTTTATATCCCATTCTGTTGTCACGATCTGTGTTGTTTCACTCCACCTTTGATCCATAATACCAACCTGGCTGAGAAATAGAATCCTTAATCACACACATCCTGCGTTTCTTTGTTATATGCTCTAATTCGTATACTAAAGAATTGCATAGGTGCACACGTTCATATGCTTCCATGACTTTACAGGTCATGGAAGGGATATGATATGAGAACTGCAGGAACCCAACAACAACTATATCCAGTACGAAGGTTTGCACGACTGGGGATATTACACATAGGTTGTGAGTGTATAACCTGTCAACCTCTTTTCAATACGTCGGGAAAAAGTCATTTCGCCACGTGTAATTTACCGTGAGGTATATAACCTGCGGTAGTCTCCCATAACAGCCATAACGGCGGATAATGGGATTCGGCCCAGAGCCATTTTGCTTAATGCAGACAATGAACGCGTAATACACGGTAAGCTTATGGTGGTATTTCTACCTTACCCCGCTTCTTTCGGGTACTAACTAAGTACTCTCGGAGTGATAGCGAGAGCGTTTGTGCATGACATGGTGTATTCAAGTATGCTAGATCTGCACTATGGATCGTTTGGCAGAGGTTACTTGCGCAATCGCACTCTCTGGTCAGAACTCACGGTCGGTTGCCAGAGTAGTCGCTGTGATCTTGTCAGAGGCTCCACATGCTGTTGCCCTGGTCTTGTCAGAGCCCATTGTCAGCTGTCAGAGTCCGCACGTATAGTCGCCGTGATCTTGTCAGAGGCTTTTCATGCGATCCCCCTGCTCTTGTCAGAGCCTACCGTGAGTTGTCAGAGTCCGCACGTATAGTCGCCGTGATCGTGTCACAGGTTTCTCATGCTATCGCCCTGGTCTTGTCAGAGCCCACCGTCACTTGTCAGAGTCCGCACGTATAGTCGCCGTGATCTTGTCAGAGGCTTGTCATGCTATCGCCCTGATCTTGTCAGAGCACACCGTCAGCTGTCAGAGTCCGCAGGTATACTCGGCGTGACCTTTGTCAGCACTCACGGTCGATTATCAGAATCTAGACATGTGTTTCACCGATTGCCATTCTAATCGTGATTTTAGAACCATTTACGCATGGAATGAAATTAGTCAGTTTTCCATCAATTGTATTCCAATAATAAACCATCAATCTAATATATACTATAGACATGAGCAGCTACACGTCCTCATTGTCGATTACCGTCTCCGGATCCCACCGTGTGGCAGCATGTGCTTTCCGATCTCGACCATTGATTGCGTCGATCCTGTCCATATGTATAGCCAAGATCTTCTTTTGTATCTCTGGTGAGATACTTTCCCATTGTTTGAATGGATCACTATATGTACCTACTAAAATGTCAGGTACGTGTGTCCAAAACGGTGTTCTGCATACTCTTGTATGTATCCGCTTCAAATACCACGCGGAGGAAACTGCCACCAGCCCAGTTGTCCAAGGAATGCTTTACTGCAGTTGTAGCAAGTAACAAACACTCTGCTGTCACCTCATCGGTGAAGTGGGACGTATATGGCCGTCGCGTGAAATTACGCGTTGAGTTCTCGAAAAAGGTTTTTGCCATCATGCCCGATAGCGAACGATGCAGAAACATCTCTTTCAGTATCTAAATTGATTGTCAGGACATTAATAGAATCAATGTTGTTCAGTCAGACTTCACTCTCACAGTCTGAATGATGATACCGGTATGTGCAAGGAGAGATTAGCTTTGTTACTAGCTTTGGCGGTCATCGTTTGAAAGGGTCCGAATGCTAGTGGAATATTGCTTGGGCGCAACTTCACGAGCCTGTTCGGCGAAGAGCGCTCGGGCAGCTGATTGGCGATCCGCGAGCTTGGTTGTCAGTGCTACTGAACAGGGCTTGAAACATGCGAATACTTACTGTGTGGATAGCTGCTTTTGAGATGTCAAACACCTTGATTGCCGTACTCAGAATTTCGTGCACTTCCTTGTAGCTTTCCTCGGACACTTTGTCGACATCAACTGCGTAGGAGTCCCCGGTACGAATTCTGCAAAAGAATAGATCTCAGGCAATGTCCCCACAATCTTTGGCACCCCGATGTCACCCACCTTATGCTTTTGCCGACGGCCAGTATCGATGGGGGACCTATTCACCTTTTCCATCTAGGTGTAGCCGAAGTCAGAGAGGTTGCACAAAGTCAAAGCCCATAAGGAAATGTTGCTCTTACCTGGTGAGCATAGTGCTCCTGCTTCCCTGGAGGAGTGTCACGGGGTGATTGCAATGACTATGTATTGTCAGCTAGAGAGTTTAATATTGGATGTGGGTGTGGTTATTACCCCCCCCGGGTTGGCAGGAGAAAGAGTGATCGATTGTGCCCAGGTATTGTCAGTCAATGCATGGGTGGACATTTCTGCTTCTACTTGCCCGCCGCTGGTTGTCGGATGAACTAGGTGTTTGCAACTAGAAATAGTCAGTGCAAAGCAGGGATGGTCATTTCTTCTCCTACTAACCCATCGCTGGCTGCTAGAAGGACTAGGTGTTCGCACCTAGAAATTGTCAGTCAGACACAAATGTCGAGCTGGATGCGTCATTACCCCTCCTTGGTTGTTCAAACTGGAAGAATGACTACAGTTATTAAATATGTGGGTTCTTCGACGTGGGGATCGCGGTTGATCGTCATCGTGATCGCAATCACTCATCTGCTGGCCTTCCAAGGTCTCGATACGGCCATTATCGCCCCCGGATTGGTGCCGTTCTGGGCCATTTCCATTGGAGTGAGTCCCACGGCTACTAGCGCCGGAGTTTTGATGATCATTGTGGCTGCTGCTGCCCTGGGACCTGCCACTGGGATTTCTATCAGTGCGGCCACTGTTGCCTCCGGATTTTCAGGAACGGTTGCGGGTGCTGCTGCTAGATCTGGTTCCGTTTGCCATTCTGTGCGTTGTATGCTGCTGTGCAGGTTCGCGTTGGGTGTATCGGCTTTGCATGTAAACGGAATCCACGGCTCGTCACCGTTTACTATATAGTGCATTTCCATCTCCCGTCACCTAAAAACAACCTTGTCAGAGTTGACAATAGACCCAATAATATTGGTTCCCGTGTCAGAGTTATGGTCCATGTGAAAGTCGAAGTCATGCTGTAAACGTGTCAGAATCAAGTTCATTGTCAGAGTGGAGATTATACCGTATACGTTGGGTCTTCCGTGTCAGAGTTGAAGTAATTACTGTATAGGCGAGGTTGCTGCCGGTGTCGGAGTTGGGTAGTTGTCAGTTAGGGTGATTGTCAGAGTTAGGGTGATTGTCAGAGTTAGGGTGATTGTCAGAGTTAGGGTGATTGTCAGAGTTAGGGTGATTGTC
>Ga0307512_10001332_pt1 | contig 35228 bp, 39 predicted proteins | sample 14_EM_MG_FD_200267 | JGI IMG/M metagenome (GOLD analysis project Ga0307512, IMG submission 200267) | Populus trichocarpa ectomycorrhiza microbial communities from riparian zone in the Pacific Northwest, United States - 14_EM | ecosystem: Host-associated > Plants > Roots > Unclassified | place... | reverse complement strand
CAGGGCTCTCGGAGGTCCAGAAATGAAAACTCCCTAGGTCATACACGGCGCGCTGACCATCATTGGGCTTGGCTGGGATGGGGGGGCGGAGGGTTATATTATCATTCCGAGATAATACGTTTAAGGCCACTTCTTGTAGTTCGTCCTCGCGGTGCCCGAGAAGCGGGTCTTGTCCGTCGTAGTCGGTTCGAAGAGTTTGTACGGAGCGTGTATCTCAGCACTCACGTCTCGCAGGGTTTTTTAGGCAGCTGCTTGACGGAACTTCACTGATACTGCGCTGATAGGCTATCCGGACCTCACGTACTGGTATGTCCACAGGCATGTCGTAGGCTTCGATAACTGGCGTAAGGCGTCGAAAAAGGCGAGTTGCTCCACACAAGGAGACTACCAATCGTCCGTCAATGCTGAGTAGTAAAGAGAGCCTTAAAACGACGAGATACACTTGCAAAAGCAAGCGGACACAGACGAAGGGAAATCGTGAAGTCAAAGTAAAACCCCGCTCCCCCCCAAAGAGGGGAAAGCTTGGCAAAACCAGGCGTTGAATGTGGTTGTCGAAGGTGTGTGTGCATGTTTACAATGCCAGTATGCAACAGCAACCACGATAACAACGAGTGACAGCAGTCAAATGCTAAGAGAAGAGATTAAAGCCCAAGTGTAAATAAATAAATAATAATGACATTGTAGCTAGTGTGGAGAGGATACCCATAATGCCCCAAGTGTAAGTAGAGAACCTATATGGCAGCTCCGCGTACAGTATAAATCATAGTCTGTCATACAGGCGAGGCTAGTGCCAGCGATAAGCCGGCTGACAGACTATATAAATCTCCGTATAAATGGATACAGAAATAGCTCTAAAACCATGCGGCCCAACGCCATTTCTTGACTTTTCTATGCAATTTTTGGGTGTGTAATGTGAAAAATTGTGAAGCCTGGCACAGACGACTCTTATTAGATGGCTGTCACCCAGCTCCTTTAAGTAGTACTATATTAAAGTGTGGTGGTGGTGGTGGTGGTGGTGGTGGTGGTGATGGTGGTGGTGGTGGTGGTGATGGTGATGGTGGCGGTGATGGTGGCGGCCTGCACCCCAAGTACTTAGGCTCTAACTATCAGCCTCGCAATGCAAGGTCTTGCTAGCATCACGCGTGGGACGTGACACGATGTGGTTCGCCAACCAAAATTCACAAGTTCAGCCGCACCGCGGAAGTCTTCGAAGCTGAAATCACTGAGCAATTACATGCTCAGGTACATTCTAGACAAGGGCTATAGTTCAAATCATCCATCGAGATTAGGTGACAGGTTTTGTCACTATCTGCACGGCGATGTTGCGGATTTGCATCGGCACACAGGTGCTACTCGTATGCCTGGTGGTGTTAAATATGGGTCGGCGTACATATGTGTTGTCACATTTGTAATAATTTATAGATTCCTATCACTATTTGTTTATTTTATCTTGGCTACTTATACCCCATTTATGAGCGAGCGAGCGGGAGGTTATTATAGACACATGCGACCGTTCATGTGGCACGGAGGTAAGTAGGAGAGTTCACCAGGAATTCTGAGCCAGGATGCAAGCAGTCACATATTTGGAGACAGGTCGTTTGCAATAGCGTCGGAGGTTGGGAGTTTACGCCTGGCAAAGAAACTCACCGTTGTAGACGGCTGAAAAGATAACGAAAAACTACAGTACCAGGGATTCCCGCATGGTCACCCACTGCAGTACTAACCTGGCGATATCATGCTTGAATATGGCTGAGCGGACGGGAAGCCTTATATTCATGATTCTATGACCGTAGCTGATAAGTAATGATTTGGTGATTACTTGTTCTCAAACATCCCCGCTTGAAAAGAGATGAAGCATCACATTCTAGAGAGTAACAGGTACATTATCTGTCGTACATAATGCTGAAAACACCAATACTACCCACAATATTCAAGGATCTGAAGCTAATACTTATTGACAACCAACCCACGTAGAACCCCATATAACCAGTCCTCCCCCTTTCCCGGAATCGGTTTTCGTGGAATCTTGAAGAGCTCTCGCACATTCTCTAACAAAATCAAAATTTTCGTCCTCGCCCCATGGCTTCGCGACACCATTGAACTTGCTTCGGAAGAACCACGGTCTGGCCAAAGCGAAACCTCCAAAGCTTAGGATCGTGGCGAGCACAGTGAAGACGAGTAGGACGATAATACCGGTTGTGCTTAACGTCGTATAATCCGCTGACCGGAATTTCACTATGTTGCATGCTGGTCGAAATTGAGAGAATGCACCCTGCTCCTATCTAATCCTGGTGTCTTCACAGTACGCCATCCATACAATTGGATGCTCGCCAATGCTACACGAAACCAATACTCCAGTTCAATTTTCCACTACCATTCTGCATGTTGCATTTGAATCCCTTCAATTAGAAACTTCGATGCCTGAAGTGCTTGTGCGCCACGTCCGGAAATCGAATAGTATAGTGACGAGTAGCGGAGCGCGTCTAAAACTGACCTGATTGCGCTTTTGCTGGGTGAATCCTGACTTGGTTTCCAAGCAGAATATATGGAACATCAAGCTTGGTATCCCAGGAGTCCGCAGACAAACCTCCCCAGCCTGTACAGCGATGAGTGAGATTGCAACAGAATTCTGACATCTCTTGACATGCAACACTATTGATAAGATGGCTCATTCGATAGAATACTAGTTGGCTGCTTGCATTTGTGGTGCGATTGTCCTGCACAAAAAAATGGGTCAGAGTATAGTCTTGAGAAAGCTATGTCGTGATTGATCAAGGTGATTATCGTGATCCGCGAAGACAGAGGTATCAATCGGAGAAGAGGCGATGCAAAACTAGCGTTGTACGCTTCAGTTGCAATCAACTAGTAACCGGTGGTCGTATTACGAAAAAAAGCAGTCAGGTTCGCTAGTTTGTCATCGAAGGCATGAGAATAAGCTTGCATTGTTTCTGGCTGGTACAGCTCGATAGCAAGGTTTCGATATTCATCCTTTATATTCTCATCGCTATACAGAAAAGGCACCATTATTATTGGCGAGCAGATGGTTTGTTTGTTTGTAATCATATTGCATTCGGCCGCTAGCGGCCATGGCATATATAAAAAATGCTACAGTTTTCCCCTCCGCTTCCGCTTCCGCACAAATGAAAACTCAAAGACCCCAAGAATCTGACAAAACCCGAAGCCCCGAAATTAACACCCACACGGCAAAGTTGCATCTGCCACGCTCTCCGAAAAAACTGCACTCTCCCCCATGACTTCGCCTCAAATTAATTGGCCCCCCTTCCTGGAGGATAACCTGCACATCCCATCATCTGACGACCACCACTTAAAAAATCCTCGCTCGAGCCAGTCCAGGGTCTCATTGATATTATCGCAGTGGAATACCCCAACCGCCCTACCCAAAAAACACACGAGTAAGGCAGGACTTCGAAGGTCCGGAAATGATAACTCCCTAGGTCATACACGGCGCGCTGACCATCTTCGGGCTTGGCTGGGATGGGGGGGCGGAGGGTCCAGGCCTCTCTTGTAGTTCGTCCTTGCGGTGCCCGAGAAGCGGGTCTTGTCCGTCGTAGTCGGTTCGAAGAGTGTGTACGGAGCGTGTATCTCAGCACTCACGTCTCGCGGGGTTTTTTAGGCAGCCGCTTGACGGAACTTCACTGATACTGCGCTGATAGGCCATGGCTTTGACGCTTCCGGACCTCACGTACTGGTATATCCACAAACATGTCGTAGGCTTCGATAACTGGCGTAAAACGTCGAGTGGCGAGTTGCTGGGTAGACTACCGGTTGATGTCGATGCTGAGTGGTAAAGAGAGCTTTAAAACAACGAGATACACTTGCAAAAGCAAGCGGACACAGACAAGGGAATATCGTGAAGCCAAAGTAATACTCCGCTCCCCCCCAAAAGGAGGGGGGCTTGGCAAAACCAGGCGTTGAGTGTGGTTGTCGAAGGTGTGTGTGGCGAGCAGATGGTACGTCGGCGAACAAACAACCTTTTCGAGAATTTCGTGTTCAAGCCAAGTTGCGAAAAGGATATATTTCTTGTATCCATCACAAAGGCAACTCGATCCGTCCCGAAAATAGAACAAACATCCGTACGGAAGGGACATAGCGCCATTTCGGTGGTGTAAGCCAAAGAGTGCATAGCCAACTTGCCACAGTCCAGACCATCGTCCGAGTCGTAGCATGTCCGCACATAGTTATCAGCTTCCAGTGTTTTATTTAACTGCAACTCGGTAGATGTGGCAAACTACTCCCACCACTCCCGTTGGTCTTGTAGAGTTGAGTTTTTCATCGGCTCGCCATTCGCAACCCAGTACCCACAATATGGTGTGTCCATCGGTCGTACAACACTTCTAGTGTTTACCAGGGATGTTAAAACACCGAAAGCGATGAAGGTCCCATAGTGAGCAAGAACCAAACCAACCAGCAGTAACCTGGTGGCAATTGTCCCGGTATGGCCTTTGCTGTCGAAAAAGAGATAAAAGAGGGAAGCCAAGGCGCCGCCGGCTATTTCGGAATTTCGGAGGACAACTTGCTGCTGCCGGACAGGAAACGTGATTATCGACAGCCGCCGAACGATGCAGTGTATGAAGAATGCCTAGATATTCCAGCTTCTGTTCGCTTCCTATCCGACCAGTACAACGAGTATGGCCAGGAGCACTGTCGCCGGACGAGTTTTGAGCGTCAGCATCTGGCCACGGATATATCCCCGATCATAGTCAGTCCAGAAGCCAGTGTAAACGATATCCGATGTGTTCATATTGCAGAAAGAACGTTGGAGGCTGTTTTTCTCTAATTAGATATGCGGTATCAATGGTCTGATGGATTTCTCACCCTCGTATTAATAAATGGATCTTGCATGGACCTGGCACACTTCCAAAGAACCTGGTGAATATTTAAGCATACACAGTCGTTCAAGCCAGTTTCCTTAGCTCGATTACACAAGCGAGTGCGTATGGTAGCTTCTATGCTCAGCTGATGACTTGCTTTTTGTGTGTGGCCAGTTTCAATAAACCAGTTGGTTAATTGTCATATACCATCACCTACATTTCTTAGCCATCAGACAACATTGGCAAGACTAGAGTACAGATCTCCGTGGAATAACCTATGCTTAGAGCTGCTCGAAATACACACTATTTCCATTCAAAAAATTAAACTTTAGGTAAAGCAGGCATCTCAACGGTCCGGGGCGACTACAGTCTTTCGGGCCCGACATCGCGGTCCCGTCCCTGGTATCATTTCTGCGGCCTGGTCCGTCTGGACTCAATTCTTTAGCTCTAGGGCCCCGTACGAGTACCTATAGGGAGCCGGCGGCTACCGGAGGTGTGCTCCCGGTGGTGACGCTAGTGGTAGGCATTAAAATTGGCACCGGCGGATGTCGTGATGCCGGTGGTGAGCCTTAAGTTTCCCATATCAAGCCCCGAAACTACCGGTGATAGGCCTTAAACAAGCGGCTGTGGGTGTTGTGATGCCTGGGGTAAAGTATCATAAACTTCTTGTTGGTTTCTCGTAAGGATGGAAATAGTCCGTCTCATCTCTCCAATAGTTCTCGTCAGATTACAATTTATAGGGAATATAAATTCCAGACTATATACTCTAGGTATCTTAAATCGCGAACTGAGTACCTGGGGAGCCCTTTGTACGGCCGAGTGATCATTTGTGAGAGTTTGGGATCGAATATGGCCTACCAAAGCACTAGTGTTAGATTTATGCTATAGATCTCCCAGAACACGAAATGGTGTTGGATTTGATATAGGCGTACAATAGCAAGTTCTGATGGCAGCTATGGTCTGGCGGGCTGCAGTCTACGATTAATTAAGGACTGGACACCTTAGTCCATATCTAGTCAAGGCCTAGATTGGGCGACGTTGTTGGGTTTGGTAGGACGGGCGGGCGGGCGGGCGGGCGGACGGACGGATTGCTTCCATCCTTGGTTTTTGTGTACATTTGAAACCCAACTTGTTTTAGTGTTCTAGTGCGCCCGGCAACTTGCCCCAGCTATCGCAAGAGATTAAGGAAACGACTTGACTCATGACTCAGTTAAGAACCGGTTTCCATCTCTCTGTAGCGGACAAAAGATACATAGGTATCAACTTGCGTGTGTGGGTAGTGATTTTCGTTGGAACTCAGAGTGTACCGCAAAAAGTAACCCATTTCGTCTCGAAGTAAGCAGTTATTCTTGATTTATGGTAGGAAAGGTGTGGTATCTATTGCACGAGATACCGCTTGAGAGGACGATTTGCCGTTGGCCTATAACACTGGATAGATTCGGAGCTGTGTATTTGAGGAGTTGTCTATACCTCACCGAGAGAAAGGAGGGGACCCCCTCCCTCTTCTATATAGCAGCTCAATTTAGCTCTATTGCACTGCCATTGAACAAGTTGGATTGGACAGAACAATAGGATTTGAGGCTAAAATAATCTCCCATCCTTTTTAGTCCTGGAGTTTGAGTGGAGACAAAACAGATGCCTGGTAAGAGCCCGCCCACAAGCCTGCCACTAAGAGTTCACTATATTCACACATAAAATGACACATTTTGCGATGAGGTCTGCAATAATCTGGGGATGTTCTTTGAACGACTGGCCTTGTCCGTTCCCAGAGGTCAACGGAATGTCCGTAAAGAGGAGTTTTTGTCGCGCACCAGATGTGAAGGAGATATGTACAGCACAGTATTATCAAACACAAGCGTCTGCACATGACCCAGCTTCACAACATTAGACACTACGCCTGTGGTTAAAGTTCCGACGCACCTCCGCCGATGCAGCCCACTTATATTGTTTCTCATCTGGTCTATTGAAGAAATTAAAGAAAGGAGTCAACGTGCGGAAGTGCAAGCCGTCAGCCTGAAAGTTTAAGTCCGGCGGCGCGAAGGCCATTGTGGTGCGAGGGATGGGTGGGGGTGGAAGAAATGCTCGATGATGACGCCACGGGACGATCTGAGGTGTACCCTCTGCTCTAGCCACCAACGCTATCGATCGGCTTTTGAGCGGGTCTAGCCGCTATCCGATCGATCCGAGCTCGCCATCATCACAACCGTCATCATGCTTCAGTCTGTGACATCCCCGTCATCTATCATCCTGTTCTCTTAGATACGTCGGACGACATCCCGCCAACACCATGACCCGGAGCCGACGAGAAATACTTAAGTCACCGGTATGGCACCCCCGAGTCTCGTTCCTATGTACCTCGTGTGGGGCTAGCATCACCGAAGCCAGCTAGTATCTGCATTCCGAAGTTAAAATTCCTCCACCTGCAAACCTTCTAAGTTCCAAACACCCACCACCCACACCACCACCACGGGCAGTCAGCCCCCCTCAGTCCTGCATCAATTCTCGCAGCATGCACACTAGCGGAGCGAAAGCCAAAGAAATAGAGCAAGATTTGGGGTGTGGCGGGACTGCACCAGCAATCTTCCGAGCAGAAGGCGTTGACGAGGGAGACTACGAAGCCGTGATATCGCTTTTGAAAACCTACGGCTACAGGCATGATCCCGCGGATCCTAGTGCTCTGCTCGGCACTAACATCTTCGCTTTAGAGGTTTCGATTGGCGCTCGGACACCCGAACCCTGACTGCCACCTTGACGACCCGTATTCACGGAGCCGGATGTCGTCTTATGGCGGACGTTCAGAAGGCGCTAGCTGCCTTTGGCATTCAAGATGATGGCACATACTACGACATCACGAATAATGTGGCTGTACGTTTGAACGGGGGAGGTTCTGTAAGGTACGTACTAGCTAGTACACTCGAGTCTTTCATTCCGCTGCACTAAGCTTGCGGAACACAGAAAAAAAGGGGCGGATATGGGCTTCGTACCACTAGACATGAACGCTGAACCCATCTCGGAATATCCGACTCTTGCCATCCAGGTCGGATTCTCGCAGACCATAGAGAGTTTGCGAGAAGAGGCGGAGTCTTTTCTCAAGGATTCGCGTGGAGAAATAAAGATTGTACTTCTCGTCAAGTTCGAGTACCGTGCAGACGCATTTGACCTCCCCGCCGCATCATGGATTGAGGCTTGGAGACGAAACGATGCGGGAGGGGTTTACAAGGCATCGAGTGTGGTAAATATATCTAATAACCAGGTTAATATTAAGGTCTGCTAATACATTGTCAAGATAATCCACCCTCCGCCCCCTCAGCCGGACACCCAATATCTTCGCCTTGAACTTGACGATGTTTACCCTACCAGACTGCAGAATCTTGCCGGGCTCCAGTTGTCCGTCGGCCTTAACTTGCTACGTGCCTCGATCAAAACTCAGATCAAGCAAATGCAGTTAGAACTTACAGCAGCGGAATGATAGTGATGGGGTGGTTTGCAGATGGGATGGTCTACGGATGGGATAGTTTGCGGTGGCAGGATGACAGTGATAGGGCGGGATGACAATGATAGGACGGGGTTCGTGCGTGCAGTGTTTGTTGTCTTTCTGTTCGTGAGGGTTTAGGGGGGTGCTGGTGGGCGGCTGTATGGGCCTTAGTTGTCAGGTACTGACCCCACATTCTGTTCTGGTGCGTTGTGGGGACCGAATTGCGAGGCTGGTTTGTCGGGCTGTCTTTTACTGCCTGCCTTCAGCGAAGAATACCAAACGTTGACGTTATTTAGCAAGGTTAGTGTATAAGATTGTATCCTTGGCGCATTTAAAAAGCTTTCGCAGACCATCAATTTTATTCTTTTCCTCATTCAGCCACCATCACATTCTCTCCACCGTACACCAGCACAGCCGCACAAGAACCCCTTGTCACTCAGCTATCCAATCACCGCCGGAATGATCTGCCTCGCCTATCGCTGCATTTGCCTCAGCGGTCGGCGTGCGGCGCTGTATCACCACCATCCCCTCGGCGCGATATACGACTGGCAAACATCCCACGATGCGTCCCGAACCTGCTTTAAATGAAGATGGCCAGCATGGGAGCCGTAGTAGTGGCTGCAGCGAGGTTTTCGAGACCGGGGAATCTGCTTCTCCGAACGAAAACGGCAAGAATGGGAGTGGCAGCAGTGAGGCTAAAAGTGGCGAAGATGAAGGCGCGCAATGACGGCGCAGGTTCAAGGCGATCAGGTAACGTATGTCCTTATCCATCTCGGCTTGAATCTAACTTTCTAGACCTGTCGCAACTTTGAGAGTCCTGACTACCGGCGCCGCCCTTCTTACCTTCGCTGCAGGGGGGATGGGAGAGGGGCTAGCGGGAGAAAGATATGCGCGCCGCCTTCGGTGAGACGACTGTCGTTGAGGCTTCTGGCTTTGTGGAGCCATCGGAAAGCGTAAGATGTGGAATGTGAGATTGCGCGCGGATTGGAGCGCCGCAACCTACTAATCCAATCTGGCGTTTCTCCCCCGCGCAACAACCTCCCGATCCGCGAGATTTCTGTGGGTTCTTGAGAACCATTGGGCTGACGCCACCCACGATTAGAGGATTGAGGGAGGCGGTGATCTTGGCAGCAGCGGCTATGGCGGTGGTGGGGATAATTAAGGTTATGGCACGGTCTACGGGCGGAGATGGCTATTCCGGGAGTTCGGCAGTAGTTACACTCTTCTATTCTTCGAACACCAGCTGATCTAGTACTACTATTACTAGCGTTATCGTAGCTTCGTTCGTATGTATTATGTACCTCTTCGTGGGGGCTAGCCACGCCGAAACAAGGTTAATGTTACAACCTGAAGCCAAAATTTCTAGTTTCTGTCCCGGCTCTGTGCTTGCCCGACGGTTCTGTGGACCTTAGGACAGACTCTTTCATCCCATGCGTAACTCACCGAGTCCCGCAAAATGACGTTCTGGGTATTATCGGAAGTGCGCTACCTACATGCACTCACCACCAACCAACCTGGTGCTGTTTCCGAGCCACCAACAGCCAAACACGCAATCGGACTAGAGTTTATGATGCCGAATTCACCATCACTGGGAATTGTATTGGCCGGTAAGTACTATGCAACTATTCCTACTACCTCCACCAACCCCACTAACCTCACCAACCCCACTAACCTCACCAACCCCACTACCCCACCAACCCCGCTAACCCCGCCGACCTTTTCTGCACAAAAAAAGCAAGTACTCCCCAGCAGGGAATTGAACCCTGGTCTCCCGCGGACTATCAATGACAGGCGGAAATACTAACCACTATACTACTGAGGATGTGTACAGAAGTGGTGTAAATACGGGCGCTAAACCCGAACAATAGTTAGCTGCGAAACGTGACGTTGTTTTAGGGTTGCGTAACCGTGATATCGATACAAAGACATGGCCGTCCAGATACAGATACCGTATGTACTGCAGAATAAACTCACGGTGCCTCGGCGCTTGGGCTCAGGTGTGGCAATAAATATCGCGTAGGCGGACGGTGAGCGGTCGACGTTGTAATTGTAACCCATCACCACCGAGAGTCCTTGCCAAAATTGAACTGTCCGAGTATCCTGGTAGTGTTGTCTTCAGGGCATTATCAAAATTTGGAGGGCGGTGCGCTTTTCCACTCACGGTCCGCTTGCTCGATATTTATTGCCACACGCTGTATGTTGGTTCGAGGGTGGTGTTCATTGGTGTAGTAGCTACGGGTACTATTAGGGAAAATGTGACGGAAAGGACTGCAGTGTTCTGGAGGATTTCCATCGCTCGCTGAAGCTTGAGGGCGGTGTGGTAGAATGGGGAAGGTCGTTCTAGGTGTATACTTAGATCCTCCGTAGGACTTGCGGAGATTACCACAGGGCATGCCGATAGGGCATAAGGCACAGGGCATGCCGGTAGGGCATAATGGATGCCGATACTAGAAATAAAAGAGGAATGCAAGTGAAAGGTCGAAATATATGACTTCGCTCCGCTTTGAGCACTCATGGCACCAGCATGCTTGCAGGCTCAATCCTGTAGCTTCAATTCCTTCCTTCTATGTCGTAAGCTGAGGATGAGACGTAGCTGGAGGACATAAGAGACGCAGCTCGACCTGACATTGTTGCTCTGTTGTATTCTGAATTATTCTATTGTAGGATTTTGAGACATCTCCAACCAAGCACCATTGCATAGCGGAGCGCTTGTTGAATGATCAAGATCTGTGAGTGGCAGTTCAGGATGGAAGGAAGATGTCTATCCTTCGTGCGAGTGAGGAGGAGACAGTTATTGAATTCGGACTTCGGCATCGGTGGGGTGCAAATCTACGCTGTGTTGTGGATCGGAAGTGTCAATGTGGGAGTGCGAGGGTTTGGGGAATCCTGTACCTTCGCTGTGTTACCACAACACCTCTAACGTCAAGCCATCAAGGGAGTCGTTCAGCTCTATTGCTAGATAACTTTCTTGCAAACTTTCCGACCAGTGAGATTCGAGTATATCTAGCCACCTGCAGTCCAATATGTATCCTTTGGTAGGTGGAAAAGTTGCAAGAAAGCTGTCTGGCCGTGGGGCTGAATAATTTTATAATATCGTATCTTATGTACCTTTATTCTTCTGTTTTACACTAACTTCTCGTTACTAGCTATACTTCTCGTTAACTTGATTAATATTATCATGATAACAGGTCCGAATTGCGCCTATCTGCCACAGACTGTTCTTACTGAATGTGCACTGTCATGACCAACGGCGGCGACGGACAGTAATCCACTCTTCATCGGAAGCAAAAGTGACAAATCCTATTTGTATCCCGTGAGTGTTTGTTATGTGCTGTAAACCTGAAGCAGTAATTACCCTTCTGTTGACAGACGAGTTGCATAACTTCCTCAAGGAGCATGTGTCTCCTTCCAACATGGGCGCCGAGTTCTTCGGAAGCGACTTTGGCCTCTTCAAAGGTGTTCGGGCTCCAGGAGGTAGAGGGCAATGAAGCCCTCTGTGACCAGGTAATGCGCCCCTTAATTACATCAACTCTGTCACAGAAGCGGCCGTATTTGCCGTTCATGGGCTGCCGAACGAGTATGTTAGACTGTGTACGCTAGATATGGGATAGATTGTTACCGGAGCGGCACAACTCCTTTTTGGCCGGTTTTATGGGCATCGAGGCTATGCTTCAAGATGCTTTGTTCGGACACTTCATAGAAGAGATGTCATTGTCCTCCTGGAGTCTAGTTCAAGCGTAAGCATTCCCGCAAAACCTGAGTGGGAACCGGGTGTAGCATCACCCACCGACTTGAAGAAGATAGTTGCTCTGTCCCTTCTCTATTCCTTTCCTGCAGTGGAGAATTGCTCGTGGAGTTGAAACAGCTTTCGTGCGGAATTGTCGATAATATACAAGTCTCCACTTTCTAGTGCTCTCGATGGAATTCTTGCTATGACATCCTAATTGTAACAGACGGGCTGTCACCTCGTTGCACCGACGCTTCACCAATTTGGTAACTGCAAGCGAAAGCTGGCACAATCGGTGCCCGTGTAGGAATGCACAAGGTCGGAAGTCAAGAGAGGCAGTGCTGGCGTGAAGGAGGTAGCCCAGATTGGAATATGGTCTGGAGGTCCATTCCTTTGCATATTCTTCCTTAAGAATCTCGTAGAAAGATATTTTACTTTTGTGGCCAGTGCTAGATTGCCTTTGGATTCTGGTTTGTTGTGACGATAATGATGGGTTGCATGGTGTTGTCGTGGCCGCTGTGGTTAGAGTAACTGCATACTTATACTTTCTTAGGTATCTAGGTGGGATATCCGGATGCTAGCTACGAAGGTGGATTGCACAATGGAAGGATTGTAGCAATTAAGAAGAATTAGATCTGGAATTTCCAATGAGTGTTTGTTGTAAAGCGTCAATTCCTTTTCTAGTCCTTTTCTACTCGCTTCTGTCCGGAATGGTCACTGGGCGCAAGTTCTCAAAGCGCGCTTGTGGCATGTATAATGTTTCGATTATTTCCTCGGTGTTTGGGACTGGGAAGTCTTGAGATTTTGGAAGCAAAAATGTCGTCTCAACTAGAATGTTCACGTAATTGGCACACTTAGATTCTGTTATAGTTTTCGTGATGATAAGCATGAATTAAGCCTTCTATTGGGAGGAGGAAAACGCCATTTTAACATTATGAGAAGTGAGATAGGTTGATACTATAAGATTGTCAACACTAGCGCCATAAAAGCTGTATTTAAGTGGTAAGAGCAACCATCGCCGCGCAGCATCCTGTCTTGGAACCGGCCGTTCATTTTGCAATGTCTGTTTGGGGAAACACGCCGGAAGGTGCAAACTCCGCAGACTCATCAAACTCGAAATCTTCAAACTCGAGCATTTCTTCCGAAGCTACAACATATTAACGCAAGATCATTGCCATGCAATGGGGGGACTATACGGTTCTCGGTTCCAAAGACGGTCTTGTAATAACGCTTCAGGTATACCTCCTTATCTACGGGGCACATGATAAGTCCACCATTGATAGTCTCATAATTTTCCAGTCTAGTCAGAGGCATCTCATAGTACTGCTTTCCAGTAGCCGTAGTCTTGAGGATCGGAGTCTTCGGGTCAACCATGGGTGAGCTTTGGTACTGAGAGCGTTCGGGAGGAGTGGCAGAAGTAGTAGCAAAGTGCCCGCCACGCTGGGGCCGGGGCTCAGCCGTGAACTGTTTCTTGTTGCGAGTCAGATCAGCCGATCTAGCAGCTGCGATCTACGCCTTAGACAGACGGTTGGGTGGTGGATGCCTAAGAGCGCTGGCGTAGCTGGGGGGCATAGTTTCGGTTTTGCTGTTAGCCTGCTTGTTGGGACGCGGCATTGTGGAGGGTTGATATTGGCGGTGGGGTTGGTGTTGTAAGAAGTGATGTCGAAAGAAGCTCAGAGAGCACGTCGCTCTACTCAAGTGCCAAGCCGCGCGGGAATCTTTGAAAAGTTAAATTCATGGCATCACCGGTTGGGTCATAAAGTCGATCATGAATTGATCAACGACCGAAAATTTCTAGAATGTCCTCCTGGCATGAATAGGCTGACCCGCTGGCCCATTTATTCCTCTAGTATTGAGTTCTCTCATTCTCCTACGCGACCTCGCGTGCTGGTTTCGAATTCTCTCGGAGTACGTTTTATCTCTGGTTAAATTGAGCTCCCTAGAACGATCAAAATGGGCATTCAGTGCGGAACCTCGCAATCTTCTATACGACGACTTGGGTGAGGATAGAATTCGGGGGGCAAGGCCCTGGGAAAACACCGTCGTGTTTCCAAATTTTGGCCACATGAATGCGCCCGATTTCTGTCGGACGCCGGAGATGCAGCTTCAGGTGTAATTTTGCCTATGCATACTATGCCAAAAAAAACCCCGTTTATTGATGTGACTGCAGTGCCGAGTGCAGCATGACTCCCAGAGTCCAGTGAGTGTAACTTAGCATATTACTAAATTTAACATTTCAATTACTGGGGTATAGTTCAAAATACCACAGTAATGCAGGATACCAGCAAATATGACATTGTAAATAATTGAGTATTTAGTTGAATGGGATAATATTGGTCAATTGAGCAGCATTGAGCATTTACATAGATGTGGCAGGCATTTCATATTCTTGTTGCAATGATGTGACAGTAATAAACCAGTATACCTACAAATAGCCATAAGATGATATTATAGTCAGCAAACTGCATACATAGTATAGTGGTTAGTGGGTGTGTAAAATGCCCACTGAAACAGATTCGAATCATGTGAGAGATATTTTTTTACCATAGTCGGCTGGAGAGATACCAGCATTGGTCCAGGAGGCAAGCCCTCGGGCGCGCGGGCATGTGCGGGCATGTGCGGTGTATGCGGGCATGTACGGGCGTGTGCAAGCATGTGCGACATATACACATGTGGAAGTATAGTATAACTCTACTATTTATCTCAATGCACATCATTTTGAATATGAGAGCAATCCAGCATCAATGTACCATCTAATGTGGTCTTCTGTGCTACATTATTGTGAAATTAATCCCACATTCAAAACAATTGATATTGTTGCAAATCCTGAAATACCCCACAAGTTCAGCTGATGTATACATTTATAAAGAATTCAACATTAATACAGCATTAACTCGGTATCAATAAACGGGGCTTTTTTGATACAGTATATACTAAGTATGCAATGGTGTCTTATGATGGGAATGCAACAACGCATGCATCCACATTCATGGTGCACAATCGAACTGCTTACCTATCCCAATGCTGTACCTCTTCGAACACATCGACAGCATCGAAAATGCGGAAAACCAGTCAATGGAAAACTTCGGGCTTCCCAAAATCTTGTTGCAATCGCCTACAAACACCATCGTAATTACACCCTTGGAGTTCTGACTGTTTGGCACCGAAGGTAAGTGGAAAGCATCGCAGGATCTTGCGGACTCGTTTTCAGCGAAGCTTGTTTCTTAATAGTCTATCTACGTGGGAGCTTGTATGCTCTTATATACGGCATCCAGAGTATGACTTGTACGTATTTATGTGCACTTAGCTGGCTTCCCTAGCTGACTCTTGAATGACTATCAGCCCAATGATGCTATGATCTCCACCAGCTCGGCTGAAACCCATAAGCCCTACAAAGGGCGGCAATCCATATATGCAACAGTTTATGGAGCGCGGAGTCGATTCAGAGCAGGTGTCGGTGCCCGGATTAGAGTCCGGGGTGGAGGATCGGTAGAAAGACCGGTAGCTGAGAGGATTAAGCTATCAAGGTTCGGACGTGAAACGAGGGACAGATTCAGGTTTCCAGCACAGGGAGCTAGTTTAGTGAATATTGGGGTCGACCAGGAGGCCCAGGGGTGGGGGTTGCGGCGAGGAGGATGATCAAACTATGTATATTGAGCGGAGGGGAGCTCCGCCATCTAGCCGGCTAGCCCGGAGGCGGAGGGGATATCAGGTCTTATCATACTCTATTAAGAGTGCATACAGTATGAATAAACAACAAACAACAACAACAACTATGTATATTTATGGCCTTCTCCTCCCACTTCCCTCTTCACGTAACCTTTGTATTATTACATATCAAAGCTTTGAGTCTAAGGCAGCTCCCCCTTTCTTAATTTGCACGTCACCTTGATCACCTGTTCCTGTTGGCCAAAATTTGACTAAGGCAACTTTTGGAACCTTAGCCCTGCCGATCTCCCCGCCGCGACCTCTCGTCCAGCCTCCATTGTCCCCGCTCTGGGCTCCTGAGCAGCACTACCAGGCTATACTACAGCTTGAAAATGAAATCGACCGATATAGCTACTAAATCCAGGTATATAAGAGAAATAGCACTTCATCCTCCCATATGTGCTAGATCATCTGGAGTCTCCGATCATGCTTGTGCCAAATAACTATACAGTTCAAGCTTCGCACCGTACCTAAGATGTGCACTTCGAGCCCAAAATGATCAATTCAATCCTTCCAGCACCCCCATCGGGCTTCTGTATCTTATTTCGGAGCAGATATTAGGAAGGACACATCAGCTCCTAGCTTGCCTTATATGGAATTGGAGGACTTTCCGTATACCTAACATCACAAAAAAAGGTATTCGTGGATGTGCCCTATGGTCCACGTACGCGACGGTAGGGCGTGGTGGTCGCGGGGAGTTAGACGATAGGGGACGAGCGGTCACGCAAGTCGTGCAGATTGAAACCTTAATTTACAAAAGCAAAATAGTCGCTGTTCCACCCCGTTGGGGGAATCACACGGAATGGGCGCCTCGTCTGCAGAATGGGTGGTTTTTAGCGTGATCCACCATTGGGGAACCTATTCACGGAATTCGCTAATAGGGCGTGGTAACTTTGGTTGTCACCACCACCACCACAACACCCCCCCATCACTATCACCACTCAGACAAATTAGCCTATAAGTCATCATCATCACTACCGTTGCCATCCACCATGGCCAAATTTTGTTTTTTGTTTTGTTTTAATCGTACTGTATTCACTCTAATTAGAGTATGACAGGACCTTCATAACCCCCTCCGCCTCCGGGCGAGCCGGCTAGATGGCGGAGCTCCCCCCCCGCTACCCTTCGTCCCCGTTGACAAATGAAAGATAAGATGAGAGAAAGACAAAAAGAAAGAAAGAAAGAAAGGTCTAACCCCGTTACCGCCCCCGCCGCTCCTGAGCCCTGAGCCCGCTCCCTACCGCTACTTCACTTGGGCGGGAACTTCCCGACTTCAGTGGCCGCCAGGAAGTCCATCACCGCTTGGTCGCACTCTTCTATGGAAAACAGCTCAGAGATCTGCACATGTCGGCATCTGCCCGCTTTCCAGCCCGTCGATGGCCAAATTTTTAGCTGCACTTTATCACCACCACCACCAGAAATTTCCGCTGATTGGTATTATTTTTTTTGCATCTATTAAGCTAGCGTAGGTAGCGTATAATCGGCGGTGGTGAGTATAATAGGCGGTGGCGTTTCGGGTGATGGTGGTGGTGATGGTGGTGGTGATGGTGGTGGTGGTGATGGTGGTGGTGGTGTCAATAGCGATGTGTCAATAGTGCATGAGTCAACAGCGCATGTGTCAATAGCGATGGTGAGATGATGATAATCACTTCCAGACTAATTTATGAGTGGTGATGGTGTTGTGGTGGTGACATGACAACCGGTTACCACACTCTGTTGGCGGATTCCGTGAATGGGGACCCCAATGGCAGATCACACTAAACAGCTCTAGAACCATTGACTAGGCGGAGCTGGATACTGGAGACTATCCGGCCATGCAGCTGCGCACTGAGCGAAGGTCAGATATTTGCATGTGAACGCTCGAAAACCTTAATGTCTTTGCGATCCTTCTCGCTTGGGAATAAGCTTCGACCACACTTTGCTCGAATGACATCACCACTATCAGTCTCCTGACCCACAACATCAGCATAGAGGCGGTCCGACGTTCATAATGATATGTCGAGCGGCGCCACAAAAGCGCCGGAACCCTCCGATACGCGAAGCCATTAGATTAGGATAAAATATGAATGCTACAATAAACAAATACTCTCCCGAAACCACCCCCCCCCCCCCTCCATTACGTGCTACCTGCAAACCCAGCCCACAATTTCCCAGCCCAGCTCATCAACCCGACAGCATATTTGTCTTCAGCCCCATCTTCCCGATCAGATCCTCCAGAAAACTGGCTGCCCTTCCTAGTGTCTCTTGACCACCTTCACACTTCCCAGCCATCAAGTGCCCAACCAATCCCTCCAACGACTTGAAGCTTCTCTGACGAACCGTCGTTTGCAAATCCGCGGTAAACAAAAAAGTGGGGCAATGGTATATCGGGGGTGCATGAACCGTGGATTCTAGGTGCGCACGAAGACCATGCACAAACTTAAACTGTTTTAAGCAGATCGGGCAAATACGGTCCAATACTACCAACTCAACTTCGCTGTATCCCGCGCCGGAAGCCGGTGTCCACGTGCCAGAAGCCTGTGTCCACGTGCCAGAAGCCGGTGTCCACGTGCCGGAGCCCGAGGCGGAGCTGAAGCTATCATGTCTCGATACGGTCGATGACATAGTAGGTGTTAGAATAACGGTGCGGTCGTCGTCGGAGTCGTCGTCCAACACTGCTTCATATGTCGCCGGTTCATTTGATAATATCTCGTTCGGTTTCCGGAAGTTATTTCCCAGCGAAGGTTGTTCTGACCCCAGTATGCCAGGTTTGACGATGACATTTGCTTTATCGTGCTGTGCGAGCTTGCTTGCAATGCTCTGTCGATTCCAACCGGATATACATGCACCGCTTTCCATATGTGCAATCATGTGAGCGGGTAGCTTGAACATTCGTTTGCACAACGAGCTGCCTATACACTTGATCGGCTTATGCTGCTTGGACGTTAAGTGGCCTTGCAATAACGCGTCTGTCGAAAACGATTTATTGCAAGGCTCGCAAATGTGCTCAGCCAATTTTCGGCTGTGAATCCTGTCGTTCTTGACATGGGCATCCAAGCCACACTCCGTGTTGAAATCGCGGTTGCACTCGATGCACTGGTAAAGAGTTGTCGGTACGTGAAAGGCCTCGGCGTGTTGTCTGCACTCTTCCCCAGTGAGAAACGTCTCAGCGCTATCGTCGCAGTACAAGTCTTTCTGTAATGCATAACGCAGGTGTATTCGCTCGTCCATGTGACGTTGCTTGCCTACCGTGCATAACAAAAGGCTGACAGAGCATGGCTCGCAATGGATAGTGGTGGGAGGAGGTCTATTGGCACGGAATACGCGGGGCTTTTCCTGTCCGAGTAATTAGTACTGCCGTATTATGAAATACAACGGGGGAAACATACTGGCTTACGGGAATACCAATCGTAGACGGATCCATTGCATCCATCACACTGGCACTGCGTTGAGCTGTGACCTGGGGTTTCCTTGATGTGTTGCTGCAAGTTGCTCTTATTTGTAAAGTCGATGGCGCACAGTTGGCATGTTCTCTTTACAATGGACGACGGTATCGACTTTGGGCCACGCTTCTTCTTCCTGTTCCTTTTCACTGCAGCTGACATGATGATTGCAACTGGCGGTTTCAGGTACAGATTTGGTGCGGTTTCCGGGGGATGCGGAAGATCTGTCCACTGGTCGGAGTGCGGGGTCAGAAGCGACTCAGCCTGCTTCCGTCCAGAGCTAGGCAGCAGTCACCTATTGTTACACCGCAGCGTGATTGGAGATTATCTGTAGCCACCATGCAGCAACACCAGCAACATATCTAATCCACATACCAGGACAGTGGGACGTGTCGAGCGTCGCCACAGCCATCCAACTTAGCGGTTTTACTGGATTATTGACGCCGATTGGGTCCATAGCATAGCCGAAAATTCAAAAAGCAAAAAACTACAGTACCAGGGATTCCCGCATGGTCACCCACTGCAGTACTAACCTGGCGATATCATGCTTAGATATGGCTGAGCGGACGGGAAGCCTCGTATTCATGATTCTATGACCGTAGCTGAAATGGGTTGCTGTGCCAGCACTATAGTCCAAGGTAAATTACTAAGAAACGGGCAAGCACATTAAGTCGCAAATTGATACATGATGCTGCAATGGGAATGTACAAAATGTCACGAGAAAATATGTGGAACTCATACTAGAGAACACAGAGCCGCAGGGGATATCATGCTATCACTCATGCTCTTCATAACCTCCAACAGCTCTTCGACAATGTAAGAAGCGGCGCTCAACAAATGCAATGCAATGGGAAGCAGCAGTCGATAGATGCAATCATACTTTTCTAGTCTCACATTGTACCCTATACCTAGTTCCGAGTACTGTGTAGTCGCGTCGGTGTAGAGTAGAGTAACACAGTTCAAGGCGCGGCATGATTTCGAAAGGCAGATTTCGAGGCATTTCTGTATTTAAGTCAAGATCTTAGCGGAATCTTGTAACTAGTACTTTTATGTTTAGCGAAAAGGTAGCGAGCTGCCTGAGACCTTACTTGTGTACGAGATAACGATCCAGGACGTATTCATACAAATAAAAGCATATTTTAGCCGAATTAGTATTGATCTCTCCACCCGGGCGGAGCGTTGCAAATTACAAGTTGTGTCACACCGCATCATTCGGTAACTCTAACTGGTCAACTCGCAAAAAGCAAACAAACAGTGCCATCGGTGTAACTATCAATGGCTGCCTTACCAAGTCATAAGCTCAATGACGCGCGTTAACTCAGCTTAAGACTCTCAGCCTTCACTACAGCTATGACTCATAACTGTGAGGAGGCAACATACCCAGAATAACGCCCATATCATATCACGAACGTCTTTTACTTCGAACATGTAGGAGTGGTTGCGACTAACGATTACCGCCTGAAGAAGGAAACCATACTCCTTCAAAACTATAGTACGATTTCTTCAACTTGCTAGCATGGCAGATCCACTCTCCCTAGCCGCCTCAGTGACCGGTCTTATCTCATTATCCGCCCAAATCACATCCGTATTATACTCCTTTGCAACAAGTGCCCTAGAAGCACGCAAGTCCGTCGACCGCGTTCTATCGGAGATGCAAACAATGAATTCTATTTTCAGCCAGGTTCAGGGGTTCATTTACAGTGCCTCAGAAGAATCCTCTGATACCGAAAGGCTATTGATGATCTCCCTAGACCATTTGGTGACCACACTGACGGGTTGTGTCCTTATTTTCTCGGATTTAGAGAAGCACATCAATGAGCTTGTGGGACTGACTGGGCTTGCCAATGTCGCTGGGATGGCGATCGTGTGGGAAAAAGTAAAGTGGGCGACGAAGGAGCCAGAGATCGGAATGTTGGTAGAGGATTTGCAAAGACACAAATCGAGTCTGAATCTGATGCTTGGAATCATACAATGGTGGGCTGCCTAAAATCACCTAGCTTGGTGTGCTGTTACTGACAAGCAATCTTAGCCATTCCTCATCCGAAGCTAAAAAAAATTCGAGAAAGCTCCATTCGGTCATGCAAGAGATTCTCGAGTCAAACCACGCCCTTCTACGAACGGTTATGTCACGGCAGAACACTATGAATTCAGTTATCCAGGACGACAATAATACCAAACCAATTATGAACAAACGCTCTACTTCAACGTTGCAACAGAGCGCTGAATTTGAAGCAATTTTGCGCAAGTCAAGGCCGTATAAGCATAAAAGTCACCAGAACAACGAGTCGGTAGTGCCTTCTCGCTCCTGCCCACCGAATCCTTCCAATTGGACAGTGCGCTCGGAGTTGAGTCTTGGCGAGCTTTCGACTTCAGATATATCTGATTTTAAACTACCTATCTACCCTTTTGATATAACGAATCCTGAGAGTTATCAACAATGTAACTTTGCAGGGAACACCTATGTGCCGGACCCCCCTCCCAGGGATGACCGTCGAGGAGATGTTGCCATCGAAACTACAACACCCAGAGACGAAATGCGTACGTCGGTATCAGAACCTAAGAGTGCGATGCAAGGAACGGTATATAACCTCCGTCAGATAAGGAAGCAGGTATTCCCTTGGAAGCTTGTCCGCATTGCTGATACCGATGCTGGGGTCTTCCGTGAGGACACCTTCCGCGAAAACATCTTCCGCGAGGACATCTTCCGCGAAGACCGGGGTACTACCAGAGACATCCCTAAGATCTTTTGCGAAGACCTAGATCCAGGAACTGCCTTACCTACACCGCCCAAACCGGAACCTGAACACAAACTTAAGACTGTGGCAATCCGCGGCACCACAGCTATCCTCCGAAGACTTTCGGTAACTAAGAAGCCGACTGAAGTGGATGAGACGGAAACCAATCACAATAAGAGTGTATCAGATCTGCATACACCATTTTCGGCGGGAGATACAAAAGAATGGGATGGTTCGCTGAGGCGAGTGATATGGGATGGTGCTCGCAGCTCGCCCGAAGAGTCGAGGAGAAACAGCTGGGGTGGCCAAATCCCATCGCATAGCACGTCTAGTATTTGGGATGAAAGATGGATGGCTGTCCCCGGCGGGCAACCTACAGGTCGGCGACATAGTTCTGCGGTTGATGAAACGCCAACTACAAACTCTCCCGAGTCAACTGCGAGAGGCGAAACAAGCCCCCTGTTTCCACCGAATAGCCCAGAACGACAATTCAGTACCTATACCGCCATACTAGCGCATGCACCGGTCGATGGAGAGTAGAGATATTGATTTGCCGGATGGAGCTTTGAGGAGCACAATGAAGGGGAAGGGCAAGATATGATAGGAGACAGAGGAGAGGAACACTAGCCCGGTCGGGAAGGTTCTTGTTCGAGTTATTGATATGATAGTAAAGCGTTGAGGAGAGTGTCATGGATAGAGCCGAGGGGATCCTGAGGGCAATGCGACGGAGCTATTGTAGGGAGAAGGTGGGAAATTCGTAGAAATGTGATCAATAAGGAATAATAAATCTAGGGAAGATTATAGATACCTGTATTCACGTGAAACCGATAGAACACCTCCGATTGCCTCTGGAGATGAAAACTGCGAGCGTGCAAGGGAAACACGGTCAGAAGGGTGAGAATCTAGACAGTGGGGACTGAGATACCAAGAGTGTGCGTGGTTCCTCTAAGTATCTTAAATATAACCGAAGAATCACTTCGTTTTGTGGCTGGTATTGATTTAGCGGAGTGGGTCGGTGATTCGTTCAACATCGTTAGCGTGTGTAACGATCGTTAAGGGTAAATGTAAGAGTACCGGTATGAAAGGTGTGTAGCAGAAAGCTTGTTCTTATCATCCGACAGATGAATACAAGTAAGACAGCCCGAAAACATAAGAGTACAGAAACCTACATCGCCCGAGTCAAGAAATCCCATATGTTGCGACAGATGCACCCCCTGCTGGGCATCGTATTGCTTTAGCTGGGGTTGGAGAGAGTTTGAGGCTCTCCTGGGGAAGTTGACGGCACCAATCGATTAATCCATGATCTTGCCGAGTATCAGGCGTTTAATCAGTTGCTGGCAACGATAAGCGGCGAAGCATTCCTCTCTCCGATATTGTTAAACGTCCATTGAGGGATCTAGATTGTCATTCCACAAGTTTAACCCATGCGGAACTCAAAGAATAAAGTTCACCTTAAAGTCCTTCCGAGCTAGAAAGGAATTGGATCACTTACGATATAGGAGGTAAAGGACAGTGATTGTTAAACAAGGACGCATTTGAGTGCCAAAACCAAAACTACTGTACCGGAGATTCCCGCATGGTCACCCCCACTGCAGTACTAACCTGGCGATAACGTGCTTAAATCTGGCTGAGCGGACGGGAAGCCTTTTATTCACGTTTCTATGACCGTAGCTGAATATTAAATTGAATCTGAAAAATATAATATAATAATAGTAAAGGACTAGGAAAGCATATGAGAAAGTGGAAGACTCTGGGTCTCGCTTAAAGCTTAGGAAATAACTTATTGCAACTTATGGCTCTCAATTTCAGTTTAATAGGTAATGTCGTTTCCCTACTAAATGCATTGAAAATGCATATGCGATTAGTGAGTCTTATCTCCACTAGGAAAGTCACATCTTACTCTTCACAGATCAAAGTTTCATTCCATCAGTCTGTGAACTCTATCGGAAACTACGGATGTAAAGTATCTCTGACTTCAGACATTCAGGATGTGTTAGAGGGAGCTGAAGGTACTGTGTATAAACAAGCTTGAGACTCTACGGGAAGACTAGCTAGAGTAAAGTAACAAATTAAAGGTAGATGCTAGCACAATGAAAAATCTAAGACTTATAACCGGATGGGAAGCGGGGAGAAATTCAGGAGTCAATTCTAGAAACTCTTGACACCGCGATATAGATGGAGAAAATAGAAATAAAAAACAAACGAAAAACGAAAAGAAGACTACGTAGTCACCTAAGAGAAGAGCCCCGCGAGTGCTAATGGTAGTCCAATATATACAAACACAGAATCTCACTCGAGTTCTCATCTCCACTTCCTATCTTAGTTCGTATGGAGACAAATTTACTTCGTCCAACTCCTCTCTCATCCCTATCAAGTACTAACCCAGAACATCATATCACGACTTTCAAGCGATAACAGTTAATCCAACGCACTAGTCACTTTTGAATGTCGACGCCAAGTTCTAATTATTTTCCAGATGTGGACACAACCTTTAACTAAGCTAGGTTTCAGAGGCTGCAGGGCTGACTGTGGCTTGACCGCTGGGTTAAAAATGCTCACTAAGTTTATATTCATTGATTCTTCTATTGCCATAACTCTAAGTATGATCAGTTGGTGGGTGCCCCTACATTTAGCTCATCGCTCCCGTATTACAATCTCTGTTTCTCAAGACTCGCCAGAGTAAGCCTGCCGAACTGCAACCAAAACTCGTGTCTTACAAACCAGCGACTGCATATCCCCCGACCCCGCAAAGAATCGTCTCACCGAAACTTTTGAGACAACACAGCTCACAACAGCCTTCTTTCCCTCCCTCTCGACATGATCCAAATCTGTAAACTTGATATCTTCCATCGTAGCATCATCGTACACAACTCCAGGCTACACACTGTGATCGATTTCGTAGAAGTTGCACTGACACTTGAGTTCCGCAGCAAGAGTCAAGACGGATCGAAGGATAGATTCGAGGGCGTAGAAGTGATCTTCGGTGATTGACGTTGTGTTGAATTGGAAGGTAAACAGATGGCTGAGGTTGCTTATGTACAGGTTTGCGAGTTGGATTAATCTGGCATGGTATTCTGGATTCTGGAAGAGAAGTGAGCCAGTTAGTGCTCGCCAATACTCGGTTTTTGATAGCTCTCCGTGCCGTCTGGGATTGTCAGTAGATTCACTTTACGGCTGTTATTTCACGCTATATTACACTAGCGCGAATACAAGAGTCAAGCAGGGACGTGTGTATCGATCCCAGTTCCTCCATTACCGGAAACCATAAAAACAAGATGTGACTTTCCATGAATTCCCACACCACTGTTTCCACCATGTTGGCGAAACGACAATATAATTCAACCTTATCGTCCAATACTCTCTTGCGGTCCTTGTTCAGACCGTCCATAGTAGTGAGGGGTTACCCCTTTCAAAAAGTCGTCCGGCACCACTGATTAACCTATAAAAGCAGCAGTTGAGATTCATAAGACATTACCTACCTTCTATTCGTTTGAGATCAGCCTGCTCCTGCGTAGGGTGGTATATGTGGTTAAGTTTCATTGTCACGATTATGGATCAGCGTCGACTCAATTGTGGTTGGTTAAACAGCCCCCAGTCCTGGACTTAAATTATTTGTGACTTCCTTTCAAGTTGGACCTCGTACCACTTGAAATCTTACCGTGTTTTAGGCAATTCTTGTTGGTGGTTTCTGTTCTTCGGAATACCTTTTGAAGAGACTGTCAGACGCCCCTTATATGGGAAAATCCATTCAAGTGATGCAACCAGTGAGCCCGTAAGTCCTTAACTTTCTACCCTTAACTACCTGTTTGTATATTCACTACTGACACAGGAAAGCCAGACAAAGCACTATAGTGAGTCTAATCAAGATACTCGTGATCTAAACTCTGCTGAGAGGTATCTATAGGCTCGCGGTGCGCTTCTTCGTGGGTTGGATGCCTCTATCATGAAGGAAAGGAAAGTTCGATGCAACTACGGATGTGCCGCTCACTCAAATTATCAGCCCGGAAAAGGCATAGAGAGCCACAGATATCTTTGCCCTTCGGAAGACCTTTACAAGGTCCCAGGACACATGTCGTGGTATGTCGAGAAGGTGAGTTACGATAATTCCTATGTCGCTCAGACTCGGCCACGGTCTGCAGAAGTTCATAATGCTAATATTTTGCACAGAACGCCGTGCTTGGTGAAATGGTTGCCGTATCCTTCCCCTTCTACCACCTTGTGCCTCTCCCTGTTGATGAACAGCTGCTGGGTCTCACCTTTAGAGATCACATGGTTGTATGCGATCTTAGCCAGGCACTAGACTATGAATGGAAAAACCCAAGCGCTATCTACCGCATATGCACCGTCACGTCTGACCTTTCCGCTGTCCCACTCAGCAAATTTAAAAAGCATAGAAACCTGGCTGGGAAGGAGTACTACCGCGTGGAGTATGATTTGAGAATGAAGCTAGTCAACGAGGTGCGCCTTCTTACTACGATACGATGCCCATATTCTAATGTTGAGGTTGCAGATTCTTACATTTGAACTCGTGTTTGAAGGGCTCTCTTATGGTGCCGCGAAGGTCCAATTTTAATAAAAAGAGGCACAATGAAGGGGGTCGTTGCATACGGACGTTTGAGTTCATGTGATGCTGCCTTGTACATAGCTCCGTCTGCGGTAAAGAACCACCTTGTACTTAGCTACTGGGAACTATGCTTTTTGCGGTTTAAATTCGCGAAATGTAATTTTCACTCCATGCTTTTGCGTTAGTTCCTAATCTTATGTTGCTCACTCTCAAGCTCTGTTCGCCCCTGATTTGTCGGTGGATGAGGAGGGACTAGTGTTTTTCCAGCTGCGAATACTGGAAATTCGTTGACGTACCCATGGGATTGACCAATGGGTGCCACGCGTAAGCCTTTAGAAAAGAATGGGGACAACCTTAGCCGTCCTCGAAATGCTTACCTTTATGGTTTCCCACAGAAAACCTGCTATCGAACGGAAACGACGGCTTGTATATCAGATGGTTGCGTAACCTCAAACGACACATTGTCTTAAGCACCACTTTAATCATGATTTCGATCAGTAAAGTTCGCCCTATACAAATAACGTAAAAGATTTTGAGCAAATTAACAAAACTGATCCTTAGATGCCACCAAAAGCAAATTTTACCAATCCAACAATCCAATACAGGGCGTGGTGGCTGGTTGGGTAGAACGAGTTAAAATTCTATGGGTTAGGGTTTTGAGATCAATCGACTTACCGAGTGATAGTACTTCAGACGAATACACACCCAATCTCACCTGTTATACTCTAAATAGGCGTAGTGCGGGGGGGTGTCCAGGAGATCAAAATCTTCACAAAATATGGAAGCCGTATTGGATGGTGGCTGCAGCTGGACATGCGCCAAAACAGTACACAACATGCGACGAAACCCAATAGATGCTGGTTAGTTTCTATTGGAGGATCCGACAAATGCTGCAGCGCCACCGATCACGACCCCGCAGCGCTCCCCATTCGAGAACACGAGCCTCGTCTAAACCTCGTCACCTCTCCTCGTCTCGACAACTTCATATCGTCCGCGTCGCTACTATCAAACCCATATCTCGGTTCTCGAATTCACCTCACTGCTCTCGACCACATCATCGCCCCCGAACCTACGAACCATGGACCCACTCGGGGTACTCGGAATCGCAGCAAATGTCATCGCCGTAGTCGACCTTGCGGCGAAAGCTTGCGATGTGGTTTACAATTTCGCCAAATCCGCGAAGGACTGTCCGAAGACCATCACGCAGCTGCAGCAAGAGCTCTCGGCAGTTCAGACAACGGCTGATGGATTGCGCGAGATTGCCCGTCGTTTAGAGGACTCAGCCAAAGCAGGTGGGGAACCAGTTCCACTGATATCGCAATTGTCTACGGCACTCAAGGAATGTGAGGATACTCTGAAGGATCTCGTGAAGGAATTGGAGGGCCATTTCAGCAATAAGTTGAGGGAAAAATTTGGGAGGCGACTGAAATGGCCTATCAGAGAACCGGAAGTTATTGATCTTATCGCACGGCTAGCTAGATACCAGAAAATATTCCACGAGGCACTGCAAGTCGATATCGCGTGAGTACACACTGAGCCTATTCCAAGCCCTATATTAACATAACTTTGAGATCTATCACTCTGGAAGTCAAGAAGGATGTGAAGGAGGCGAAAACAAAGATAAAGGAAATACACTCAAAACAAACGGAAGACACCCGGGCTAAAGAACGTACGTACTGTATCCAGAAGTAATTTCATCCTATCCCCGCGGCGTTGTATTTACGAGATTTTTCAGGTGAGAGATTGTATAAGCTGGTCCAATGGCTTGCGCCGTTGCATTACAATGTCAAACACGAGGAGTCAGTTGAGAAACATCAAGAGGAAACTGGGGCATGGCTGTTCGAAAAGGATATCTTTAGGCATTGGGAAAGAGGCAGCCCATCGAGCCTTTGGATACACGGCATTCCAGGATGTGGTACCGAACTCCCCCGCCTAATATATATCATAGATCTCACGTTAACTAAAGGATATTAGGAAAAACTATCTTAGCGTATACCGTTTCGTTCTCTAGACCCTCTGATTTTCGCTGATATCAGCGCAGCTCTACCATAATCGAGCGGCTCAAAAACACATTTCCAAAAGGGGAGGGGTGTGGTGTTGCTTATTTCTACTGCCAGTACAACAAAGAAGACACGAAAAATCCTTCAAATGTTATTAGGACCATTTTGGCCCAACTAATCCACGGCTTAGACTACACTATAACAGCAGATACTATTAGAGATCTATTTTCTAAGCTTGAACAAGGGCATGGGCCACCATCGAACTGCAAAACTCTCACCGACGTTGTTACCAAAGTCCGTAGATTGTATTCCCGGTCGATTGTCGTCATTGACGGCTTGGATGAGTGCCCTGTGGAGTTGCGGTGGAATCTCTTAGATTTCATCACCACGTTGGCTTCCGGCAACAGCAGCGTTCTGGTTCTAAGCAGGAAGGAGGTAGACATAGAGGACGAGCTTCAAAACTTTCCCACGCTCTCACTGGAAAGTGAACAGGTCAATCTAAAGGAAGACATGCGAAAACTCATCAACGAGGAATTCAAGGATACCAGGAAATGGGGCCCTCGATTTCAGACTATGAAGGACGAAATCGAAGAGAGTCTCATCCTAGGCTCTGGAAAGAATATGTGAGTTCACTGGCGAAATAAAATTATCCGGAGAGTAGAACTAACCCCACTTCAGGTTCCGGTGGCTACAATGCCAATTGGAGCTTCTCAACAGACTCAAAACGCCAAAAGACATCAGAGACGCACTGGACAATCTCCCTCGCACACTTTTCGAAACGTACGACCGAATGCTTGAATATCTTGAGGAAGAAAGCTCTATTGAGCTAGCATCCAAAGCGTTCCATTGGGTAGTTCATTCAGGTCGCCCCTTGACTTTGGAAGAGGTGGTGGAAGCTCTCGCGCTGGACGAGAACGAGAAGAGGCTTGACTTGAACGTCACCTTCGCCGACCCTCGAGACCTTCTCCGGGTGTCCAGCAGCTTGTTATACGAGGCAGATTCGGTAGAGGAAGATTCGGAGGAGCAAGATTCTGAGGAAGAAGATTCGGAGATGGAAGATTCGGTAGAGGAAGATTCGGAGGAGCAAGATTCGGAGGAAGAAGATTCGGAGATGGAAGATTCGGAGGTGGAAGATTCGAAGGAAGGTTCGGGGGTGGAAGATTTGGGGGCGGAAGATTCGGTAGAAGTAAGCCAAAAATACATTCGCTTTTGCCATTACACGGTTCAGGTATGCATCACCACGTACCAGTTTGGAAAGACTATTTAGCTAAAGCTAACATGTGACTTGTCACAGGAGTACCTTGTCTCCGACTACTTACGGACTCATCCGAAGCTTTCCGGCTACGCCATCGATAAAAAGGGAACAGATCAGGCCCAAAGCAAACTAGCAAAGTTAGCGCTGAAGTATCTCCTTCTTGATGACTTCTCGGAACCATGCACTTCCGATAGCCAACTACATGCACGTGTTAAAAAGTACCGTTTTTACGAATACTGTGCAACTTACTGGTTTGAACACACCCACAATGTCAAGCAAGAAGACGGCAGTCTCTTGGAGCTCGTTGACAGCTTCGTGTTTGGCTCGCCAGGACATCTCCGCTGTTACGAGCAGATGATGAAAATTATTTATTACGACTCTCGTCACGCACAAGAGCATGAGACTAGATACCTCCTCCGCTACAACGAAGAATACGATCCAGATCATCAATTATCAGATGCCATATTCTACAATATCATTAGGCAGGGCCTGAGGTGGGTCACAAAAGGGATTATAGAAAGAAGGCCTGAGCTTTTAAATGAAGTTGTACAAGAGATAGGACCGGCCATTCGGATTGCGATCTTAGCGGGTCACGAAGGAATTGTTAGGGATCTTCTATTGCTTGGGGCCAACACACGTCAACAATGTCCACCTCATGACCTCCACACTTCAACGCCCATAAATTGCCAGCACGAAAGTATACAAGAGCATTGGGACACTCCGTGTGATATACTGCTAAAGTACAGACACAAACCCCAAAGCGTGCCTTGTCCCATCAAAGACACCCCATTCGAATACCCCATCCATACTGTTTCTCAACACATTCCGAAAATCCTACCACTCTTTCTCCAACATGGAGCCGACGATACTAATTTACGAGGTGGAGATGGATCGACACCCATTCATTACGCTGTTCTGGGCGGCTCTTTGGATGCTATTCAAACCTTGGTTACAGCTGGTGGCAATATCAATGCCGAGACAAATGGGGGGAGGACTGCGCTCCACATCGCAGTTAGTCTACATTGGAAAAGTATAATTGATTACCTTCTGGATCACAATGTTGTTATCCCGCCCGACATCACAACTGTAGATCTAGAACAGGCTGTGAGCAACACAGACAACAGCGACGACGACGATGACGGTCTCAAGGATGCTAAGAAAAGGCTGCTAGAGAAAATTGAAAAAATAAATGCTCAGTCAATATCACGCGAGCTTTCTCCACCTATTCTGAACGACTGGATTTTAACAACTGTCCGTCGGGAGGAGCCGATAACAATAAACAGTGCGTTTGACCCACCTAGCGCGGCGCTAGAACTAGAACCATATGTTTCGATTGCGGTAAATGGCAAATCCCTGAAGAGGATTGTCTTTAAGATTCGATCATCTCAACTCCAGAACAATAGCGTTTTTTCTGATTGTTATAATTCCTATCGTCGACCGTACTCCTGGTACGAAACTGCTATAGTCAGGGCACCACAATTACCAAACCCCAATAATGAAAATACGACGGAACCGTTGACTATCCCGCATAATGTCGATATTGTACAACGGCGACACATTCAAACCAATGTACACAACTCTAAATCACCACGCTACCATGTAGTTACGTGGGATGTACGAAACCCCACCCCAGGAGTCAAAGAATGGCTGGACATGATTCAGCCTGGTGATGTTATTGAAGTTTATCCAAGGACAAAGTGGAACTGGCGCAATTATGTTGAAATGATTGAAGTGGAAGTTTACTGCGAATTTTGAATGGAGGGGAAGCGGGAATTGTTTTCTCGTGATGTGTGATGAATGTTCTTGGGACTGTTCAGGTCGCTCTTTCATGTATTTCTTGAAGATGCAATCACAATTGAAACGAAAGTCCGCCTCGATACATGAGTAAAACCGATTGTTTCAGTATTCAGTTCCTACCCAGCTCTTACTACAGTGTTCAACTAGATCAGATTCATAAAACATCACTCTATCACCCAATCCGGCCTGTTGTACAGCAGATATACGCATGCACTTACACTTATGTGTGATTTGCCACCAGTTTCAGGTTTCAGTGCACACACTATATATAGTCCTGAGATTCTCCTTTGTTTCTCTTTGCTATCCATCTACTTTGTTCTCCTGGTGTCCGCGGCCCCCGTTTTGTAAAAAACCTGAAGTACCCCTCACGCTCACTAATGGTCTAAATAACGACTGTCATTTCAGCCGGTTAGAGTAATATTCCTGACACGATATCAATTACCATCTGAAACGTCCGCCTTCTTGCATGTCTGGCACCAGCAGCAACCCACCTGTCCACAACCACAAGTGCATAAAGAGGTAAGCCAATCATCAGCAAATCTTGGCTCGTACAACCGCTTTGGGCATAACTTTAATCTCCAGCCCCAGCGCCTCGCTCAATCACAATCCGGTGGCTTACCGGAAACCAGAGCTATAACATCGCGTTTTGTCATTTGTCTGCTTTCTTTCACCTAGTCATTCACTTTATTCCCAGTACTGCTGTGAGGTACATTCACCAACCCATCACTCGTAAAATGCGTTTCGGATTCACACGTACGCTACTAGCTCTTGCGCCTCGCGCAGCCGCCGAGCGGAAGGTGTTCGCACATTACATGGTTCGTCGCCCACCCTCCCTGCCGCACCGTACTGACTATTACACAGCTTGGCCTAACCTCCGGGCAAACCCTCGAGCAATGGAGCTCTGACATCTCTCTCGCCCAGGCGGCGGGCATCGACGGGTTTGCGCTGAACGCTGGTCCCAGCGACTCCTATGGCGAGGAGCAGGTAGCGCTTGCATACGCCGCGGCTGAAGGGACTGGGTTTGTGATGTTTATATCCTTTGACATGGTTTGATTTTTCACCTAACACTATCGACTTCCCTCTGATAGATTATAGTGCTGCGGATCCTGGACCGTCGACCAAGTCGCCGCCTGGATCAACGCCACCAAAGACTCCAGCGCGCAACTCAACGTCGACGGAAAGCCCTTCGTCTCCACATTCGAAGGGCCATCATTCGCCTCCTCCTGGGCCTCGGTCATCGCACAAACCGGCGAGATATTCCTAGTTCCCGACTGGACCTCCCTCGGGCCCGCAGGGCTTTCCCAACACCTCTCCAAGATCTTTGGCGCCTGTGAGTTCCCCGTACTTCTTCATTATCTCATACTTACCCCCCAGTCTCCTGGGACACCTGGTCCCCCAACCTCGGCCCAAAAACCAACGCTTCGGACATAGCCTACATCGCCGCGCTCTCGGGAAAACCTTACATGATGGGGGTCTCACCCTTCTTCTACACCAACCTCCCCGAATACGGCAAGAACTGGCTCTGGGGGCCGGATACCCTCTGGTACGACCGCTGGGAGCAGGTTCTTGACATCCTCCCCGAGTTCGTGCAGATCATGTACTTCCCCCCTCCACTTCCTCTTTGACGGCGTCTAAAACAAACAGCTCCTGGAACGACTACGGCGAGAGCCACTACATCGGCCCTCTCCGCGAGTCTGCCATCGTCCCGGGGGCTCGGGGGTACGTTTCCTCCATCCCGCACGACGCGCTACAATTCGTGCTGCCCTACTACACCGCCGCCTACAAAGCTGGCTCGCGGGAGGTCCACATCGAAAGCGAGGGCGCGGTGTTCTGGTACCGGACCTCGGCAAAGCACGCGGGTGACGATGGCGGGACGACGGTGGGGCCTCAGGGGAACGTTTCGGCGGTGGAGGCGGTCGAGGACGCGGTGTTTGTGTTGACGCTTTCGAATACGGAGACTACAGTTGAGGTGGGCATCGGGGGCGTCGGGGAAACGTTTGCGGTGGGGAAGGGGGCGCAGATGGTGAAGGTGGCGTTTGCGGGGCGGACGGGGGTGGTGAGGGTGGGGATTAAGGGGAAGTGGGGAACGGGGCCGAAGGAGATTGTGGCGCTGGCGGAGGGGGGGAGGGTTAATTTTAATCCGGTTGTTGCGAGGACGGGAGAGGGTGGGGCGGAATGTTATGGACACTAGCGGCTGCAGAGTGGGGGTATTTTATTTGAGTGTTTGTTAGCCCCCACCCAGAAGCGATTTTATTGGTACAACACTCGCAGTGAGTTATACTTTTTTTGACGGTCAAGGTGTAGATAAGAGAATAAGAACCAGCTACGGTCATAGAATCATGAAAACGCGGCTATTTCGTCGTCTCAGAGCCATAGAGGTGTCGTCTCGCCAGAAACAGAGATTAGCCGTTAATAGTGTCGCGCACTAATATGTCTACTTTGAGGATCGTATTTGGGCTTGTGCTCGAAATGGCAACCATCCCAAATGTCGCTTCTCCGGTTTGGTGAGAGGCAAATACCGGAAATGGCAGCTGGACTCTTACTTGAAAACGGCAACCTGATATACCAACTGGCATAACCCCAGTTTTTGGAGATACGTCAGTTCGGAGTCACCGGCACTATGCAACGGCATTGAAAATTGCAACCTGATATACCAACTGGCATAATCCCAGTTTTTGGAGCCACCGGCACTACAACCCACCGGACACACCAGGAGCTGGAGGTCTATTTACTATACGGTTTTCCATTGTCGACACATTACAATGCCTACACAATCTGGACACTTTATTAGTGCCATGATCGACATATCACATTACAATGCCTACATAATCTGGACACATTATTAGTGCCATGATCGACACATCACATTACAATGCCTACACATCAAATTACAATGACTACAACAATGACTACACATTAAAGTTGAATGAGTACAAAATTAGAACGAGCCAAAATAAATGCAACACACAGCAAGCCCAGAGTTGCCGTCAATAGGGATAGATAGATAGAGAGTATTACTGGACGAATTCCAGCCTGCAACTAGCCTTCGAAATTGTATGTAGGTCTAATCTTCCTGAGCACGAACTTAAAGAATGGCTAAAATCGTGTAGTAAGCTATTGAATTTGTCGTATTAAGTTTAGTCAGTAGTTATTAGTTTTCAATGACTGGATGCAATTATTTTATTACTTAGGTTAACCCTACATTCTATTGATAGCTGTTCTATCACTATGTACTTCGTCATAGGAACAATATTGAAGGGATAGTATCCATGTAGAGTAAATAGTACCTTCTGGAAACGATAAAAGATACTTACAGACAGATCCAGGGGTTCCGGATGTGTGGTGGTGCAAGAGCGAGGGTGTACGTACTTTGAACATAAAAGTTACGGTGGCGGCTTCGCCGCCCATCGGAGGCGCCCAGATAGATCATCTCCAGCTCGACTTCCAGGTATACCTCACCCCTGGCTTCCAAGTACACTCAACTCCAACCCCTACAGTATACTTGCTGTGCAGGTCCAAAGCCCACAAGTGTATCTCTCCAAGTCTCTATGAGTTTGTACCATTTCTATAACCAGAGTAAATATTATCAGGTGAAAAGATGCTTTCTGCTCAGCTATTTGAATCAATTGAAGTCCAATTAAGTCCCCAAGTTTTGCTCTGATCACAACATGTTCTATGGATGAAACATCCATAAATAGGTCCTATTTCACTTT
>Ga0307512_10001331_pt1 | contig 35239 bp, 35 predicted proteins | sample 14_EM_MG_FD_200267 | JGI IMG/M metagenome (GOLD analysis project Ga0307512, IMG submission 200267) | Populus trichocarpa ectomycorrhiza microbial communities from riparian zone in the Pacific Northwest, United States - 14_EM | ecosystem: Host-associated > Plants > Roots > Unclassified | place... | reverse complement strand
GAGAGTTGGCCATTGCTTGATGGTTTCGCTCTGGATGTTAAGGTATCATACGACACAAGGTGGATATTCCATCGGTTTTCTGGCTCGTCAAGACTGGTGTTGAGATCCTCATGGGTGAGATTCACATTTTCCGCGTGCAACAAGTTAATGAGTTTGAAATCTGTTGCCAATGTCATCTCGTCGATCACACTCTTGAACATCTCTGCAACTCCGGGCATTGTCACCACCAGGATTGGTTCAAGGGCGGATGTTAGCGCAGGATGCCCCTGCGGTGGAGTTTTCCGGATCTCTATGAGGCGGCGGGGCACTGAATTTCGTCTCTGCAGTGGATACCATTCCCGTTCGTCACCGATTATCCCGGGAATGTCGTTCTGTACCATATCTACCCACTCTGGAAGGGTATTCCGCCACAAAATCAACAGCGGTAACCCCATTACAACCTTCTCAGTCAGCAGTTTGCAAATTATTGCTGCGGCCACCGAGGTGAAAATCTTTCCAAGACCCATTTCATCCCCCACCAGTGCTCCTGGCATATAAGCATCCCAAACCCACCTCCTCACGATGAACCAGATGGCCCAAACCTGGTGCGCCAGAAACTTCATTCCGGGCAGGCCTGGAATTGAATACTTGTGCCCTGGAACTTGGTCATCTATTGATTGACGAATCGGATGAGCATTCAGCATCCTGACCGCCTCATCGAGACAGTCATGTTCAAATTTGTTGTTGATTGTATTGAGAACAGTATTTAGTACTGAACTGGTTTTTTCTGGATCGAGGTCCTCCTCACCATCCTCCACTTGCTCCTGAACCTCTCTTGTACCTTGGTCGGTCTTCATTTCGTCGTCAATGATCTCTTTCAGTTGCTCCGAGGTGAGTTGGGCTGATGGGCTCATACTCCGGCACTCCTGAAATTCACCGCGATGTTAGGTATTTCACAGACAAGCATTTTGACCCAACAAGTATGTGGAATATAATCAATTCTATTCACTCAATCAGAACTTACATTATTACTACTATCAGTCTCTTTCCCACCTGCCTCCTAATCCACCACTCTTTCATTTTCATCGGCTCCCTCCGAAGTCTAAGTATACGGATTAGCAGTGGGCATAACTGACCTGAACAAGGCTAGCGGGGATTACCTTCACCGGCCTAATCACGTGCTCTGCAATATCCTTCCCTGTCGCTGCCTTCATTTCTACCAAAAGAAGTTTCACATCCTGTCCCAGTTTCAACTTGAAGGCATTTGAAAGGGAACTGTTGTATGAAATCTGACCAGATGAACGGACATTCATCGTTTGCCCCGGTGCGTATAATCCCATATACTCTTCGTCCAATTCTTCCTGCGTCAAGTTGCATTTGTATATCGCAGTCAGACTGTATGGTTCTTTCGGGCTACAATTTTGCTTGATGAAATCAATCAGCTCCTCCCAGTGCCTCACATCTGTGTACGAAGCTTGGAGTTGCATGCTGGATGTCTGGTCATCGTCGCCATTCGGCACTCGACGAATCACAACGATGAAAGTTGTATTCGGCAACTCTGGGAGGTTACCTCTTGCTATGTTGCCCGGGCGGTCTCCCACATCCGTCGCCGGTCGCTTGTTGCCTCGCCTACCCTTCTTCCTCGCCTCCTGAACCTCGCTTGCACATTTCTTCAAAAACATCTCCACCCATTGCCACCGAATGCATTCAGCATTATCGAAGTTTTCCAAACGCAGCCAGGTCTCGAAAGTCTCAAAAAAATCTGCAACACCCATCTCCCAGTGCCGGGGTCCATTTCGCAGCTGTTTCAGATGGTTCTGTCCCGGGATAATGGACCGATGCTTCTTCTCAAGAATCCCAGCCACCCATACTTTCTTCCACTGGTTAAATGCACTAAAGTTGGGCTGCCCCATCCTTTTGGCAAATTGCTTCAAGGAGAATTCCGTTTGCTTGAAGGTAATTGGGACTTTGCCTTCGGCTCCGCCCAAGGCTGACAAATTGTCGCTCTCATACTCTGCATCGTATTGGTCATAGGAAATCTCTGGCAATGGGGGCAAATCGGCAATCCCGGCAACATCTGGCCTGCGCGGTTCCGCAGCCGGCTGAAATTGTTTCGTTGGGAGGCTAATGGGGGGTGTTGCAGGTGTGCCGGGAAGTTGTCCTGGAGCAGTGGAAGCGGAAGCGGTCGGCTGAATGACTGGATAGTTTCCAGGCAGTGCTGGAGGCACTCGAGGTGCGCCTGGAGATGACAGCCCATGTCCTGCGAATTGCTGAGGGGGGAACATTTGAGGCCACCATATCCTCCTTGGGGGAAATCAAATGCTTGCCACGATGGCCCATAACTCTGCTATTCTTGGGTCGCACCAGAGCTTGGTTGTGAGCTTGGTGTCATGTTGAATGGAGCCCGGTGGTAGAACTGGGGAGCGCCTGGAAATGGTGGCTGCGAAGGCGGGTAACTATACCCTGGTGCTGGTGGTGGTGGTGGCGGTGGTGGACGAAATTGATTCGCGGATTGCCCGAATTGAGTGTCTTTGCTCGGTGTATTTCCAGCATGATTATCTGACGCTCCCACATTGTCCTCGGGGCGTTGTTGTGAGCCAAACAGCCCACTGGTTGGAGCCAGATGGGTTGTCTTCGGCGGAGATCCATTCGTCGACATCGTATGTGAACAAAAGATGGTAGGAATCAAATAATCAATTCAATTGGTGATTTCGAATGAAGCAGAGTATTGTTCAGAATATTGAAGGTAGCAGTGATCTTCGGCGGAATGAAGGCCTCTTATATCCATCTTCGTTGTCACCAACTGTGGTGTTTCACTTCACCTTTGATCCCATGAAACCTGGCTGAGAAAAAGAAATCATAGTCACACACTTCCCGCCTTTCTTTGTTATATGCTCCAATTCGTATAGTAGGATCTTGGATAGAAGCTCACCTTTGTTCAGTTCATAACTGTAAAGGTCATAGAAGAGATACGACATGATATCTCCAGGAACCTAACAAGAACTATATCCGGTTGGAAGGTTAGCACGACTAGGCATTTTATACTCAAAATGTGTGTGTACGACCTACTACTTCATTCAATATGAGGCCTGTTAGTCAAGCAGCAACAGTGATTGCTTCATTTTGAGCTCCTTGTGTTAACCTCATTGTCTCCTCAGGATTCACCCACCGGTTAAGGATCATTACTGAAGAAAACATCCTACCAGCCTATCATGTTCGCAATGATCATTGAGAGGGCATACAGTCAGCTAGAAAACTTACCTATCCATTGTATTAAGCTGATGTTATCCACTGCTTGAGGCTCGAGTGTAGACATAACCAGCACAACGCCGCAATGACGTAGTATACGATAAGGCCGATCGTAGTTGCACCTGATGAGGAGTATTAAAAGTGGATCGCAGTGATGACAAAAGAAGCTTTCTCTGCTAACGTTTTTCAGTAGATATTATCATAGTGTGTGAAGAAAACTGATCGTGAGGTGACTTTGTTTTACCTCTCCTCTACATTTGGTGGGGTGTGATGCGGCTTTGAAAGTGATATGCTAACCTGAGTTAGAGTTAGCTTGCTTTCAAACAAATATCCTTGAGGCTCAAATCTAGCAAAAATCCAGACCCCCTAAAGCATCATCGAGATTCGTCAGAATACTGAGCATTTCTCAAACATGGTCAACACTCGCCGGAAACATGTTGGATGCTTTATCTGCAAAAAGAAATTATGCAACGAGAACCAACTGGAAGCTCACTATCAACAATATCACCCAATATTGATGAATAAAGGGCTATTTCCCAACGGGATTCTACCACCTGCAGGCTTCCCTCACCCTGAGCCATCATGGTTTGACTACAGTTGGTGCACCTGAATGGCCATCCACAAGCTGTCAATTCATGATCTACTCATAGACAACGTACCAGGTGCACCACCACCTGAAGATACTCCCAACGAAGAACCAATAGACCCTCTGCAGCCTGATCTCACCTGTACCCCTGATCCAACCAAGACAAAGACTCATAGGCAGGTAGTTGGAGTGGAAAATGCGGGGGGAAAAGCATATGGCAAAGCAACTGGATTGTACAACAAGCATCGCAAGTACTCAGAACAATGGAATCCATGGCATCCATTTCGGTCCGCACACGACTTTCAGCAAGCTCAATCGTTTAGCCAGCAAACGAAAACCGGGATAGATCAACATCTCAGGCGTGGACTGGACAACTTCACAATCGAATCTTTCCAATCTGCAGATGCCTTGCGAAAACTCCTCTCTGAACTCGATTTCGGGCTCAGCGATGATAGTTGGATTGAAGATGACTCACATATCTTTCGAACATTATACTACAGCGATATTTCCATATGTATCCAGTTCCTCCTAGCACATCTTCCTTTTCAGGCACACCTCAATTTTGAACCGGTGCGCCTCGCAGCCTCTGAGGGTCGTCGAATCTACAGCGAGATGAACACGGGCGATTGGTGGTGGGATACACAGGATCATCTTCCTGCCGCAGCGACGATTGTGCCAGTCATATGTGCATCCGACAAGACTCACTTGACCAATTTTTCTGGCGATCAGCATGCTTGGCCGCTATATCTCACGATCGATGATATTCGGAAAGATATCAGCTGTTTATCGAAAAAGTGCGTCTGGATTCTCGCCGGCCTGATCCCATGTCCCCCGAAAGGGGCCAAGAACATTGACGAAGCCTGGCATTCCGCGGTTGGAACTGTGCTGTCTCAACTTAGACATCTTGACATCACTGGCCCCGGCTTGAAATAGCATTTTGCTGATGGATTCCAGCGACAATGTTACCTGCTGTTAGCTGCTTGGGTCGGAGATTATCTGGAACAAGTCATGGTTGCTCAAGTCTCATATGGCTCATGTCCGATGTGCGAAATTCCTAAAGGAGCGCCGATGGGGCATTCATCCTTTCGACCACTCGATAACTCAAGAGACCAACATATTTACTCGGAGCTGCTGGAGCACGACAATATTGATGCTCTGCACACTCTAGGTGTCCACCCAATCCGCAACCAGTTCTGGCAATACCCTCTCTCCAATGTCTATCGGCTTTGGCAGCCAGATGAATTGCACCAGCTGCTCCTGGGTTCAGTTAAAGACTTATTGCACTGGCTACTCAAATAGCTGAAAGCGAGACACATCAAGGATCAATTTGACAATCGATTCACAGCGGTGCCACAATATCCTGGCCTCCAGTACTTCACTAAACCATTCGATTTATTGAAAAGCGGCACCTGGCAAGGTAAAGAGATCCGTGGAATGATTAGAACACTGGCTGGGAATTGCGCTCCAATCCTTGTCTGGTCCAAGGACGACGGGAAAACCGCCTCCGATGAAATGGTAATGGGAGCAGTGCGGGCATTATATGAATTCTCTCTACTTCTTAGCCAACAAAATCACTCTGATCTATCCCTCAACGCACTTGACGATGCACTCAAGCGATATCACCAGAAGAAAGGTGTTTTTCGAGGACAGAAAATGTCGAAGTCTGCGAAGGCCAAAGTAGATGACCTGTTGGCCACAGAATCCCATCAGTTACGCGAACAAAAGATTCATAAGATTCGTGCTGGAATTGAGGTCCTTGTGGATGGGGCTGAGGAGGTTTCCTCAACAAAACGCTGGCAATTTCAGGTGCGCCTGAACAGAGCCCGGCAAGCAGCAACCACTTGGTCAGATGCTGATCGTCAGAAGGCAATCGAGCGATTGGAGCGCGAAATCCATCAAGTGACACCTGCTAAACGCAAGCTTTTCGATAAATTATTCCAACATCATGAGATACAACTATTGCAGGAAGTCGGGACCAAAGGAACCGGTCCCAGAAGCATATTCACCAAACAACTTGCACTAATGATAACTGCAGCCGAAGACAAGGTTTATAGGGCGGCAAACATGACCGCCGACTAGCAACTGCAATTTCAGATCCTCCTATCTGATGCTGAGACAGATGCCACAACCTGGAGCTTGGCTGACACGGAGCACGTCACTAACCAGCTGGAGAGAGAGATTTACGGCATCACCTCGAATGAACAGAAGCGATTCAAGAAGGAATTCTCCATCCGCATGATCGAGTTTGAAGCTGGGTGGGAGACAATCGGCATTCAGGCGCTCCGGAAAACCATCGAACAACGTGTAATCCATTTCGGATATCCAAAGATGTATCTTGTGAGCCATATATCAGAGTCAATTCGCGGAATGGGTTGCGGTGACAATTTCACCACTGATATTTCTGAACGGCTACATATCGCCAACGTGAAAGAGGCATATCGATCTTGCAACAAAGTCAATTACATTCGACAGATGCTTAAGAATAATGACCGGTGTACTGGTCTTGACGATATGGAGGAGACATTCTCATATCTTGCACTCGAAGGCTGGTACGATGTTGACTCTGCAAAAGTTTTCAACCTACTGTCCGCTACCGATACAGGGCGAAGTACACGCAGAGCCCATCTGTTACGTCTCCAAACAATTCAAGACGAGCCCATTATACACCCTGTACTGCAGCAGGTATATCATTTGAGAGAAATTCATGTCCGCGGAGTGTGCAGAAGTATCAAATTAACTTCACTCAGAGATGCATCAGAAGATTTCGGAATTCCCAACTTTGGACAGCTATTCCGCGCTCAAATTGAAGAGGACTGGGGATCCGAAGTGTGTGGACTCGTGCTCACATATGATCAGAATGTACTCATTGACAGTATATTGATTAAACTCCAGAATGGGCTATTGTACTACCGTCAACCATATCACAACCCTACTTCTGTTGAGTGTCTGGGACTTGATTGCAAGGTGGAATATACCCATGCCAACCAAGGGATCTTGCCTGAAGCTCATGACTTCTGGGTCAAGTATACGCAAAGTGAAGAGAATGACCTCGATAACACCTTCCAAGGTCGAATTCCTTGTTTTGCTGTATTATACTTCAGCTGGACTCCCTCGAATCATATCCTCCAATTTCAGGAGCGCCTGCCAGCCGGCAATGCAACATCGACGTTTTCCAAGAGGTGCAAAAAGACCCAACAATGGGTATTAGGTCCTCAAGCTCAAGAATACGCAGTGGTGATTCCGACAAAGTACAAAGATCTCCATGGTTGGGCTGAGTGTGTTGACGGGTTCATCAAGGTGGTCAAACAGACGAATAAGATGCATATTATACCCGTTGGAGCAATAGTTGGACCAGCACATTTGGTGCGGGAGAATGCTGCATCGGGCAGCATCAATTGCGTATGGCTTGTAAATATTCATGTTGATTTAGATACATACTGGACTGTATATTAATTAGATTAGAATGCCTGATTCAGGTGTATAGCTGTGAGATAGTTTATCGAATTGTACTATTTGATATAGACATTATATAGTATCACTCCCAGAGAGTCTGGCGCCAGGTGCGCATGAATGGTCTTGGTGACGAGTGTCGTAGTCCCAGTAGCTCCGAAATTTTACCACCTTAAAGGCATGATTATATAGCATTCTGAAGATAACTTCATACTCTGTAGAATATTCTTGTATACTGTTCCGCAACTTCAGGAGCGTTGAGGAGCACCTGAAAGTACGTGTCAGAGCACCTGAGAAGCACATCGTTTGGCATTCAGCCTGTTCGGGAGATTCTGGGAGCTTCGGGAAGGATGGGTGTGGCTGTTCAGATTTGCTGAGTCTTTCAGTTATGGCTTCCGAATCATTTTATATTTCGCTGATGTGCGTGTGACAGGGAACCGACGATAAACACTTCCACTTTCGTTTATTGAGTGAAGGTCACTGTCACTGACAAGGGTCTCCACAAGCTATGCGATTACCCCGCATTCCACCGTGTTTCTGACGGCAGCTGCTGCAAGTCTCCCATAGAGTCCAAGACACTACTATAACTGACGATTGCGATATAAGCTTGTGCAGGAAGAGTTCGACCACAATCACCATCACGAAGTTCAATCGCACGAACTATGCACAATGGGCAACCAAGATGGCCCTACTTCTCGAGCAGAAGCAAGTGTATGGAATCATCAAAGGATACGACGACAAGCCGGAAGAGCCAGCAGCAAACGCGAACGACACAGAGAATGCTGCTTTCAATGACTGGATGAATCGCCATGGTGTTGCCAGATCGACTATCCTGCTCGGCATAGAACGGAGTAAACAGGCGGAATACACCGTCGTCGACGATGTGAACTCGGTTTTGGACAAACTCGCATCAACCTACAAGTCAAAGTTGAAGCTCGACATCTTCGAGATTAGGGAAGACTTTTGGAGTATCAAGCTACAGGACTGCGGAGATGTCGAGAACTATGCATCGCGGATCGATCGGAGAATCAAGGATTACAATCTCAGCGCAGGACCGACAGCAACATCGACTGCTGGCACTGATGCTGCCGACACCGACACCGACGCGAATGCAAAGACAATCGCCAAGATGAGTGAACAAGAACACATCGTCTACCTCCTTCGAGGGGTCCCAAGGAATGATGAGTGGAAAATATTCCTGGAGCTCATGATGGACAAAAACACCACGATGGCCGCCACGCCCGATGAGATCGTCACCAAGCTCGTCGAAAAGGAAGCTGCAATCAAGAGAGAGAATGGGCTCGCTCCAGACGCTCTGCTCTTTGCAAAGAAATGTGGCAAAGGTGGTAATGGCGGTAAAGCCGGTAAAGGCGGCAGAAGTACAAAGAGGGATAAGAGAGATGATAAGAGAGATAATAAGGACGATGGGAAAGAGAAGGATCTGCGGAAGTGCTTTCATTGCCAGCGGCGAGGGCATATCGCCGAGAACTGCTTGAGCAAGCAACGCGGCGATCCTCCAATGGCTGCCGACACTGCAGCAAACGCATCGACAGGGACTACTTCGACTCTCAGCACGTCGATCGAGAACTATTGGATGGTGGCCAGCTCAAATGCTTCATCCAGTGACTGGTTCATCGATTGGGGATGCACGACTCACATCTCCGGCCGTCGACCAATGTTTATCACCTACACCGAATATCCTCCCAATACGAAGAAGGTGAAGGGATACAATGGGGTCACATCTTTTGCATCCGGATATGGGAGTGTTAAGTTGATTTGCCAGCTGCCAGATGGAAAGACGGAAACGATAATACTTCAAGAAGGGGTGAATTTGGCGGGATCATTCAATCACATATCACATTCTCAGATCATGGACAAGGACGTCAAAGTCCAACCGGTGAATCACTATGGTCTCAATCTCAACGATCGCCATGGCAAGTTTATTGCCAATGCACCTCAGGTCGATGGGCTTGTCGTTCTGGATCGAGCTCCGGAATCGACCGAATACACCGATATCGACGATAGCTGCCTGCTGGCACTTAAGACGACAGGGCATCCATATCGGCACCATGCAGAGAAGAGGATTATATGGCTCCGCCGCCTGGCACACGTCGGTCTCAAGGCTTTGGAGATCTTGCCAAGGGTCGTTGCTGATGCTCCGAAGATGACCGGGATGTGCGATTGCGAGAGCTGCATCAAGTGTAAATTAGCTCGAAAGCCCTTTACTCCGAATTCAACATCCCGTGCCACTGAGCCACTGCAGCTAGTGAACTCGGACATATGCGGTCCATTTGAAACAGCCATCAGAGGAGGTCGATATATGCCGCGCTTCATCGACGACACCACGAGGCATACACATGATTACCTACTGAAGTACATGTCCGAAGCCCGGGAGAAATTCGAAGAATGGAAGGCTCTTGGAGGAAAGGAGTCGGGCAAGCAAGTGAAGCGATTTCGTACTGATGGAGGCTGTGAGTATACCTCCAAGAAATTTGCAGAATACCTAAAATCACAAGGGATCTTAAAGGTTACGACTACCCCCTACACTCCTCAGTCCAATGGAGTTGTCGAACGGGCGAACCGCACGATCATGGACCACGCACGATGCATGATGGACGATGCCGGACTTTCGAAGAGGTACTGGGCCTTTGCAGTCTCAGTGGCGATCTATCTCAAGAAGCGCACTCCGACGCGATCGGTAGTCGGCATGACTCTGTACGTGCCCTGGCATGGATCCGGAAGGAAGACATCTTTGAAGCATCTCGCTGTGTTCGGATGCTTGGCTCTCGTGCACGTTCCGAAAGAGAAATGAAAGAAGCTCGATTACAGAGCCACACCCGGCATATTCGTTGGGTACAGCATATCGACTAAGCAGTACTTCGTATACTATCAATTGGCCAGGACGCTTCACCGCTCCCGAGATGTGGTATTCAGAGAATGAAAGCAGTATACAGCACCAAATGCTGCAGACGAAGCGATCTTGAATGTGCACTTCTACAGAGATGTCATCGAGGAACCCAAACCCACAGAGAAGCAACCAATCAAACGTCAAACGGAGGAGCCATTGGACGACAATTCACCTCCGGATCCTCCAAAGCCAAAGAAGAAGTCACGAGAACTGGCTGGCCTTGAGATGTCACTTGGAGATGCATGGAAGCCGCCGGCCGAAGGTAGTTGCCGAAACCGCACTGGCAAGTTGGCAGAGTCTGCAGAATTGGCTCTCGAAGATGAGGAATTTGAGGATATGATTCCCATCTACGCTGCAGCTGCGATCTCCAATAATCACGATCACGGGGATGGCATTGACGATCTAAAGTCTTACAAAGCAGCAACCGAGTCTCCGCTCGCCGAGAAATGGGATACGGTGATGAAAGAATTGTTAGATGCAATTGGTCAGCATCAAGTCTTTGGAGATTTCGTGGAGCATCCGGAAGGGAGAAAGGCTTTACCAAGTCACTGGGTATACATGATCAAGCGCGATGGAGCAGGCAATGTGCAGCGGTTCAAGGCCAGGCAAGTCTGTGGAGGAAATCACCAAATCGAAGGCATCGACTACCAGGCTACGTATACACCAACTGCTCTCTTGGGCCACGTTAGGCTGGCACTCGCGATCGCCACCAAGTACGATCTCAAGATCCATCAAATGGATGTATGCATGGCTTTCTTGGGAGTTGACTTGGAGGAAGAGATCTATATGCACCTGCCGCAGGGATATTTTCGTTTGGTCCAAACTGGGAGCCGACACTACGATCCAAAGTCAAAGACTTCACGGAAGATGGTACTCCGCTTCAGAAAGTCTCTTTATGGCCTGAAGCAGTCTTCGCACGTTTGGTATGGCACTGTTAAGGACATCATGATCTCGATTCGATTCGAGGCATCATGTGTCGACCGAGGACTGTTCATGCTCCATGATAAGGATCAAGGCACAGTCGGTGCCGCAGTCGTTCTGTACGTCGATAATCTCCTTAACATTGCTAACGAGGGATTGATGGGGCAGATCATGGATCAGATGAAGAAGAGGTTCCGGATGCATGATCTCGGGAATGTCTCCTTCTATCTCGGCATGAACATCGAACGCAATCGGGAGCATCACACGATCGACATCCATCAGCACAGCTACATTCGGAAGATCTTAGCAAAGTTCAGAATGGACGAGTCCAGGCCAGTTGCCACGCCAATGGCAATGAAGCTTCACAAGAGGAAGCCCGACAAAGAAGCCTGCGATCCGACCATATACCAATCGATGATTGGAAGCCTTATGTACGCGATGATCGACACTCGGCCCGATATTGCATATTCAATAGGAGTACTCAGCCTGTACAATCACGACCCGAGCAATGAGCATATGATGGCTCTGAAGCGTGTGTTTCGGTACCTCAACGGCACGAAGGACTGGCGAATGCATTTCGGAGGAGCACTCGGAGGAGCACTTGGAGGACCACTGGGAGGAGCACTCGGAGGAGCATTCGGAGGAGCACTCGGAGGAGCACTCGGAGGAGCACTTGGAGGAGCACTCGGTGGAGCACTCTGAGTAGCACTCGGAGGAGCAGTCGGAGGAGCACTCGGACGAGCACTCGGACGAGCACTTGGAGAAAGTACACTCTGGGGAGAAGGAGCAGGCGCACGTAGATGTCAGGTCGATTCGGACTATGCTGGATGCCCGGATGACTATAAATCGACAAGTGGACTGGTCATCACCATCTGAGGAGCGGTCGACTGACGATCGAGGAACCAGATGTCGACTGCCCAGTCCACGACCGATGCTGAATACTATGCCTTTGGAGTAGGCTGCATGAGACTCACACAGATCTCGCATCTCTTGAATGAGCTCGGCATCCCGACAATCCCTCACATGTTCTCTGATTCACAGTCACTGAACGGGAGCATCAAGAACAGAATCTACCGCGGAACTGCAGTTGCACACATTGTGACCAAGTACTATCTTGCTGCAGAGATGGCTACAGATGGAGAAATCGACTTGAGCTACGTACCGACTGCTGTGATGCTCGCCGACTGCTTCACAAAGCCACTGCCGAAGCCCGCCTTCTTGAATCAGTGTGCTGCGATGGGAATGATCAGAATTGGACTCCGGAATGGCACCGGAAATGGCCGCGGTACGCTCGGAAATGGTCGCGGGAAAGGTATCGGAGTTTGAAACGGCATCGGGATTGCCGTTGGAAAGCAAATTGATTGGTCACATTTGTTTCAAGGAGATCCACGATGTTTGATTGGCTCCTCTTCCCATTGGTTTACGTTTTGTTTGAAACGGACGTGATAGCCGTCCTGGAGGAGTATCCAGCTGATTGGAAGTACTGATATCACTATGCCAAGGACTATGATGAAACTTGCCTCTTTTGTAGTTAGCGCCATTAGTCATCGATCGACCTTATGTCGAAGCGACATGTCTCGTTAGACGATACAGTAGACCCACCTTCGGATACGCCTGCGCACACTCGACTACTCGAGTACACGCCACGGTACAACGAAGGAGCGGTCAGCCATTGACCCAGGGACCATCATTGTTGACAGAGCTCATGCAGCCTGGACACACAGCCACATAACAGGCATGCTTCGCATGGACATTATGGTAGCTTTCCCAAGCATGGCACAAGGAAGATTAGTCAACTTAATGAAGGTCAGACTAATGGATGGAGAGCTTAGATGATGGACCGAGAGCTGTCTCTCAGAAAGAATGTTGGAGATCATGATTGAGGGCATCGCCATGGAGAGACACGCAGGGGAAGCAGGGGTCCTGCAGGGTTCTCCCATGTCATGGATTCTCTTCGCAATTTACACCTCAGACCTGATCAAACGTGTCGAAGAGTAAGTCTCAGCAGAAGGGCCGTCATTTGGGGCTGATCTCGACAGGGTGGTGACTGGAAGTGATGTCATTCAGGTCCTCACGATCCTCCAGAGATGCGCAGTGAAGAGCATCGAGTGGGAGAGTAGACGACGGCTATAGTTCGATACAGCAGAAATACACACAGCGCTGTTCGCGCCCAGACATGGCCACAAGAAACATCTCGAGCCAAAGCCACCTGCAAAGATGAATGTCGGGAACAGGTTCATATGGTTCAACAAACCAGCGACGCACTGGCTGGGCGTCTGGATTGATGCACACCTGACGTTGATGGAGCACCACAACCGATGCATGAAGGAAGCCAGGGCAGCAGAAGCGAGACTCCGAACCCTTACAAAAACATACGGGGTAGTACCAGAGAGCGTGACGGCCGTCCAAGTAGCCTGGGTCCACGCGGTTGCACTATATGGGAGCAAACTCTGTTTGGATCCCAACGAAGTAGGCATGCGAGAGGACCTCCAACGTCTCCGAGATCGACAAGCGAGGTCCGTACTGGGGGCCCTGCCCACAACCCAAAGGGGCGCATTAATGAGCGATTCAGGACTGACACCCGCGCCTGCAATCTTACACTCTAGACAACCACGAATCGCAGTGTGACTAGCAAATGCATGCAGCAGCAAACTGAAGGAGCTGCATGAAGACGCTTCGTCCTGCGCACCAATATGCTGAGTAGTCGAGAGAGAACACAAGCACGGCCGGACAACCAAAGGACTGAGCTGGCCGGCCCCAGGCGACAAACCAGTGGTTAAAATCATCCTACTGGATGACAAAAGCACAGCCAACAGAGCCGCGCAATGCTGGGCAAGAGAGAAGGAAGCGAAAGTCCAGGCAGGAGTCTGGATGTGGTCGACAGACGGATCACGCTCTGACAACGGCCGAGTCAGAGCAGCAGCAGTTTGCAAGCACAGTTTGAATGGAGTACCCACTGCAGTCACCTGGGCACTGGGTGTATGGAGGTTTATGATGCCGAGCTGTGGGCGATTGGACTTGCGCTCGGGGAGATGGTCAACAGAGCACAGAGATTGCAAATGCACAGACTGAAAACCGTTGCAGTCGTCAGTGACTCACATGCCACAATCCAATGAACAACACACCTAGTGACAGGCCCGGGGCAGCAATTAGCAAGGCGGACAAATTGGAGAGCGCTGGCTCACCTCCCCCATGGAATTGCAACCTAGATTCACTGGGTCCTGGGACGCTCTGGCATCCCCGGAAATGAAAAAGCAGACCCCTAGGCAAACCTTGCCTGAGACGCAGGCAGACGCACGGCTATAGAGCGGCCATACACCTCGGCCTCAGATCGCGCTAGTGAAATTGCCGAGGAAAGGTCAGCAGTGAAGGCAAAGTGGGAGTCCGACAAGTCCAGCAAGCACTTCTGCTACAGACTCAAGGGCAAGACAGGGAGCAAGAGACCTGTCCTGATGACAAGAGTGAAGTCGCTGGCTACCAGGTTCTTCAAACTACAGTCCGGGCATGCACCCACTGGAGTCTACCTGAAACGCTTCGGCCACTGAGAGGACGATACATGCTGGTGGTGTGCAGGGACTTCGGCCCAGACACTGGAGCACCTCTTCCGCCTTTGCAGCCCATGGAGAGACCAGCAGGAAGCCCTGTGGAAAGCGGTGGAAAAGGTGACAGGCTGGAAAGCCGGCGGATACCGACACGTGCAGGTCTCTGAGATGTTATCCATGGAAGACTGCAATCACGCGGTGATTGACCGCTTTGCGGCTACTGCAGCAATGAAGTTCGCACCCGAATGATTGGAGGTCGGGTATGGAGCGGACACAGAGGTTGACTCAGGTGCAGGGAGCAGCGGCAGTGGATTTATATCTTTTCGTTTCTTTTCTGTCTGTTTGTCTATCTTTGAGCTTACATTTGTTACCAGAGAAGAAGGGTAGCAGGGGGGGAGCTCGGCCATCTAGGCGGCTCGCCCGGAGGCGGTGTGTGTAGTAGGTCCTGTCATACCCTAATTCGAGTGCGTACAGTATGTATACACAACAACAACAACAACAACGAGCTCAGCTACCGCGAGAGGTACTGTCAGATCTGCTGTTGGTGTTGTAGTCACAGCTACTGGCAGCTCAGCTGCAGTCAGAGTCGCTGGCAGAATATGAGAATGATGCAACTTGTTACTCACAGATTAGTGAAGCTAATGGATAACCATTCATTTCAGAGAGAAAACTTGCAGCAGCCAATGACTGTACCAGGCATCCCCATGGAAATCAGAACTTTCAAGCTGCCCTACAAACCCAGGCAGCTACAACTGCAGGACATTATTGGAGCGAATTGAATGTGAAAAACCGGGAATGGTTTGGTGAACAGTGGTTCATTGGCTAACTACCGAGGTACTGGCAAGATTAGGCTCTGCATTCCTCATGAGGTGAACTGTTCGCCACACAAACCATCATCAGACTGTGACAATACTTGTTTTAATATATTCCCAGGTGAATATCTATAACCAAAAAATTCGAGAACCTGCCTTCTGGATTCCAACAATGGAAGATCTATATGAACATCTACAAAGTTAAAGTTGAATGGATTGAATAGATCCAAAGGGAGCTATGAAAGCTGTGGGTGGAGGTCCACCTCCAAATATTGATTCTATGGTATAACCAGAATACATATCACAATAGTAAGTACAATATAAAGTTAATCTAACTCTTAACACCTGGTGGTGGAATGGGATGCTGTAGTGAGTAGGTTTACTGAGTTACCTCCACATCTCTATTATGGTACTTCTTTCGGTAAGATAGTATCCTACAATGTGTCTCCTGTTAGGAAGCCATGAAGAATAGTTGTGATCTCGACAATTAGGACTTTCTACCAGAAATTCAACTATGAGGTGGTTGATGATCTTAGATTTTGGCGCTCTTGCACCCAGTATCAGGTGATCTTGCGTGAGACCCCCAGGCTAAAAATTAGCTGAACTCTAATCTGCAAGTTTAGGGAGGCTATTGGCACATTGCTTAAAATGGACTCCTGTGATTACAATGTACATATGGCAGTTTTCCTACTCAGTTAGATGCTGTAATACACATGGATGGTAATGGCAACCCAAGTGGTAAATGGCATTGAAAACCTGCACTGGATCCAGCATTTCCTGGAGTGATTTTCCTAAATAACCATTCAACTCCCACACAATACATTCGACTACAATGTAAACATTAATGTCAATTGGTTGCGGATAGGAATCATTGGCGACATGCTACGTTCAGTTCCCATTCATGCTTGTTGCATATCTGTGAAAGAATATCCACTAATGCCGATTACTAATTCACTGCACCAAAATGACTGGAGTTGCTCATATGTTTCCCCAAACCGGTGAAGTGGGGAATTCGAGAAGCGCCTTGCTAACATCAAATCCAGAATTCTGATAGCACTGCTATGAGAACACTATTGGAAAGCTAGCTTTGATGGTTTTGTACACACTAATGCTATGGTGAATAATGGTGGGCCACATTCCATCCAAGACTGCTTGGACCATTTGGGTCATCCTTACAGTGTGTGTAACAACCGAACATGGTACATCCACAAGGTCCTTTGGAGCTTGATATTTCTACATTCATTTTGTCAAAGCAAGCTACAATGGACACAGAGAGTGAATATCAGGGGATTCCACCTTTCAGTATAAAATAGTGGGCATGAGGAAGCCTTTTGGATATGATTGATGGTTTTGTGCCATATTTCCGATGGATTCATTCTTGGCCCAGCCGTGATGCATCAGGAAGAATTATAGTTGAATTATGTATGGATATTATCTTCTCGGGTTACTGACATTTGCAGAGAACAGCTGATCATGATAAGGATAGTTACATCTGCGTAGAGAAACGATTTCCTTCAGAAGACACACATAAGAGCCGTACTTTAGACACACAAGAGTATGGCAGATGAGAAATTGACATTTTGGGTGCCGAAGTTGACGTGAGTCAAATAACATATCTTGAATACTATTGCAGTGAAAAAAAATGGAGCGAAAATGTTTCTCTGGGTATATTGCCCACTTACCCCGTGGCTTGTCAAACAGGTTTGCCCTCCTTCAGAATACCGCTCTCTGTAACCCACACTACCTCTCACCTTGAACTCTGATATGCAACTCAGACAAATATCAACTCTGACATTTCACACTAATGTTGAACTCTGACATCAACCCTTTACATGACAACAATTCTACATATGTACAGTAATGCTGCCTTTTAGGCTCCAATTGTGTAAAGCTTAATAGCTCCATGAGTGCAAATGTGTGTGCTTTTGTAAAGAAGTCATTTATCATCCATGCGCAGGCAAGGTCCTTGTATTGGCCAATCTGACAAACAATATGGGCTTTAACTGATATTTTAATTGCCCAAATTCCATCTTTGTAGAACAGGGTAAACAATACTCAATGGAATATCAGGCATGCTTGTGAGTTTGGTGGATTGGCCAATACCAAACACAACCGACAACTCAATTTGTTTATCTCACCACACTGTATTGCCTCATTGAAAGCACCCAGCAGATGAAGCCATGACTAATTCTTTACACGCTAGGAGCCCTACACTATGCTGCATGGGAGGATATTGATTATGGAGCTCATCTAGTATGTGATAACTTGATTGGAATCATTTGACTATTGGCACTTTGGTCAGCTGTACTTGGTCAGTATAATAATGGAATGGTTGTTTCCTGTTTGATATCTTTCAATACGTTCTGCAGTTCGGTCGGGAATTATTTGCTTCCAAATTTGTTCATGGGACGGTGGTTTCAGTGCTGGATTAACTGATTTGACCTTTGTTTGGGTTTGCAATTAGTTCTCTTGCGTTTCTAGAGTAGTTTTGGTTTGTGGAACGGCTCTCTTGCCAATTATAGTCTGTTTGGGTTTTGGGGTTTGCTCTGCTGGATATTGGATCACTGTTGAGTGATCACAAGATTTAGATATTTGGAAGATTTCAAGTGGTATGGATCACCAGTATCGATGGATATAGGAGTTTAGTCGCTGATATTGAATTGTGACCTGTCTGACTACCACTCTGACTGCATCCACACTGATAGTGGCTACTCTGACCGCAGCCACTCAGACAGCAGACACTTTGACAGCAGGAATTCAGACAGCAGCCTGCTGACAGCAGCCACTCTGACAGCAGCCCTCTGAAAGCAGCCCTCTGACAACAACTTTGACAACAACCTGACAACCTCTCTCAGCAGCTATCGAAAGCAATTGCAATTACCTCGCTCTGTGGACAATTATCTTCATTATATAACAATGCCAATCGCTACTAACAGGTGCTCTGCTAGCATATAGTACTGCAATTACTCTCAAGTAAAGGCCAAAATGAATGATTGTTTTCGTAGTCACTCAATTCATATTGAACTGACACTGCAATGTTAATCCACACCAATATCCCTTACAATCAATACAAGCAGAGACTAATACCTGAAGACAAAAAGATATGAAAAAAACAAATGTGCAGTAGTGTGCAATGGCATGTATGCCTCCACTTGACTACATAGACATACATATGATAATACAGTGGATTTGGCTGCAAACATAGATTTGAGTGATTGTAGGTGAAAATGTGTGGTATGATTATTGCTAGATATCTAAGGCTCTCGACAAGCCGACTATACGAAGTGGCAGCTACCTAGCCCTGGGGAAGATATCTGTCAGCCTTGGAATTGCTGAACAGTTGCAGCCGTTACATACTAATATTGAACTGTCATATCCAATCAGAAATCCATGCCATCCAGTTTCTAAGCTCAAGTTTGTTGATAGTTTATTTTCACTTTGTAGATATGACAGACAGTAATAGTGCAAAATAGGGAAGCTTTGATGATTTCAAATATGATTGTGACTTGGCATACATTTGATCGGCATGGCTGAAGAGCTGAGCATATGAGTAGCCATCCTGCTGTTTATCTCATTACCTGACTTATTATCAGTCAAACACCACTGCTCCAGGCTATGTGAGGAGTAGATTGTTGTAGCATGTATTGTAGGGTAGTTAGGGAATAACCAGTGTATGTAGAGAACTGAAATCTATGCTGCACAGAAGTATTAATTCTAGTGCCTGTGATTGTGCTATCAAAGTACTTCATGAGCTACATATATACTACACACTTCAAACACAAAGTAGCCAACTCAGCACAAGTAACAAAGTATCCCCACAAAGTTAATATCAATCACTCTGTGACATGGACTGAGTTTTCAACTGACTGGGCCATAAAGTCGACTTTAACCATTCCGCGATATTGTTTCAACCATGTTCATTACATACAATGTACAGTTGTTGACAACTAATGCTAATTAAAAACAACCAGGCTTTGGCAAGATTACACTAACAGAGTACTTTGTCAAGGAGGCTTGGTTAAAGTGGCTCTGACACAATGACTCTGTCAAGGTGGTTCTGATGCGGTAACTTCGACATGACGCTGTGGTGAAATGGCAGTGGTAGAAGGCTCAGAGCCAATTGTCAACACTCCTCAGTAGGACTCATGGCATGCAAAGGGAATTTGTGACAAGGAGTGTAGCAAGAGGGTGAGAGAATATAATAGGCAGCCCAGCCATCAGGATGCACACAGACTGTGTGGATCTATGACAACTCCGCAAGAGGGTGCATAACCAAGAGCTGGGTCAGCTAGAGTGTGTATTTTGTTGGATGGTAAGATGATGTCTATGTACCCTGGGGTATTCCATATATATATACTCCTCAACACCCCGTCCACCTCCATTATTGCTGGTTGTCCCTGCACTGCCAGCTGACTTCCCCTGCGATGGAGAGCAGAGGCAGTGAGAAATGGATTTTCTCACTACAACACCTCTCTGGCCTTGCGATTAGAGCACACCATATTTTCTTCATCCGATATGATCCTATACTCAAACTCAAAAGCACATTCAAATAACATACACCCACAGGAAGATTGTTACCTCAAAGGAAAAACAATAACTAAATGGAGAAACATTTGGGCTTTCACTTTGTATGCACCACCTTGTATCTGCTATACTCCATATCAGCCTGCCATTCCCCATGGTCTGTTGCAAAGGATAAGATGTTGTGAAGCCAAGCATTGAATCAAATTATTGCCTCAAACATCATATATATGGCTATCATTGTGGCACAAGAGAGGTGCCAGACGGCCGATGGCCCATGGACAACACTATGCCGCACCGCTTGCAGCATTGAAGGAGAATTTGCAAGTCAGATTAGTGCTGGCACACGCAGCATAGGAAGAGTGGGACATCATATACTTGAATACCAGGCCATAAGGAACTACCTACAATGCATGGATCTACACAACCTCAGAAATAGTGAGCAAGACCAAAAGCTGGGACAGACAGAGTGTGTATTGCGTTGTATGGTAAGATGATAACTATCTACCCTATGGTCTCCCAAAAGTATACACCCAGTCACTCAGTCCATCTCAGATATTCCTGTATCTCCATTTGCACTCTGCTGGGTTCCACTTGCCAACCAGAGTGGCAGTGGTGGTGAGAAATGGAATGCACTCCCACAACTCCTCCCTTGCTTTTGGTGCAAAGCACACCCCTCCCCTTTCATCCCATATACCCTTATACTCAAACCTGAAAGAATATAAGAATAAGATAAAGCCAATGGAAAGACATAAACTGAAACAAATACAATATAGTCTCTCACTTCTTGTATACCCGCTTGTTCCTGCTACCCACCATATCAGAAGTCCTAATCACATGGTCTTTTCCAATGGATGTGGTGTTGCCAAGCCGAGGATCAAATTGCACTATTGCCTTACACATCTTCTACATGGCCGCTGTGATCAGTGCCATGGATTCTTCAAATACCGCAGGGTCTTCGTATATCACAGGTTGGAAGATGTGTACGCTGGTTCGCCATGTGTCATTCGTGGTGTGGCCACATCCTCATTTCGTGGTCCAACTGCCTGTCACAGTCTGGGTCGAGGCCAAGCAAATCTTAGAAGCAGCTAACATATGTCGCATTCTTGGAATCAGCATGGGACCTGTGACTGTCACTGCTGGGAGAGGATTGCGGGTGAGGCTTTTGAGTACACTTCTGCCTGCGAGTGGTAAACATTACTGGGGGTAGTACCGGCCAAATGTTTGATGGCATCTGGTGGAATTCCCATACCGTTCTTTTCGGCGGAGGTTGGCAGGAATGTACTGCCATCTGTCTTGGCGGGCATTGGTGGGCTTGTACTGGCATGTCTCCCAGTGCGATCTGGACAGATCATACTAGCCAGTTTTCGGGGGGCGGTGCGAGCTTCAACCCCCAGATCGATCCTCGCCCAGATTGACAAATTCCTTGCCATTGTCACTGCCATCTGTAGCCATTTCCTTTGACGTTTCCATGTTTGGTGGGGTTGGTGGTGCATGTATCTTGTACTTATTGGGGGATGTAGATGGTCTGGGTATTCCATGGCTGTTGGACAGTATTGATGGTGAGATCGTATGAAGTCAATTAGTTTGATTGTAGTCATGCATGACAGGGTAATGATTCAGTGGAATGACTAACCCCCAGTAACATTCCACGCCCATAGCTTTGGAGCGGATGCCTTCATGCAGCTGTGGGCAAGGATTATCTGAAAACATTTTAGCTACCTGGAAGTTTCCGGAAGTATATGGCATGTTGGTTTTCGACTTACTGTATTGCATGGTGAGGCAGTCGCCATATGCTCGATTAGTGCATCTATTCATTCACTTGTGATCTGTAGATGTTGGCTAGTGAGCGGGGTCAATCACTGTCATATTTTGCATTATTTGAAATAGTGTAGGATTATGTGGAGTTCAGGATAGCACTGTGAGTGGTCTCCCCTCATCTTGGTTGCCTTTGACTTTTTCTTCTGGACAAAGTGATGCTGTTTGATCATCTCTACTATGTTACAGGAGCTATTAAGGGCCCATAGATAGTTGCTGATCAACTTGTATTATAACATCTTCCAATCTAGGTATCTCTTCACAAAGCCTAATAGCCATGTGACAAGAGCATTGGCAGGATCAGTAATGTCACTGAAGAAGCCATAGATCTTGTGCATGAGGTCAGCTTGGCCTTTGGGGGTGAGCTCCTGAGCAGCAATCTCCACAACACCGTTCTTTGTTCGGTCAGGGCCATTCCAGAAGAAGTCCCTGCTGAGATAGGACAGGTTCTCCGATGAAGGGGATTCAGAGGATTCAGACGAAGAATCGTTAACTATTGTGGTGATATCTGTGAAGGAGGCATTTGTACTAACCCGAGTGGTAGTGGCGGCACTGTTGGTGACTGCAGTGGAGGTGGCTGCAGTGGTGGTGACTGTGGTGATGGTGGTGGCGGTGGTAGTGGTGGCTGTGGTGGTAGTGGCTGCAGAAGTGGTGGCATTGAGGTTGGTAGTGGCAATGATTGTAGTGAAGGACTCTTCATACTCCATGGCATTGCCCAGTGCTGCTGCACTGCCGATGTTTGACATCACCATCATACTGGTAGTTGGTCATTGCTAATGACTTAGACGGCCATATTGAGGTCTGTCATTGTTGTCGAAACATAGTTGAACGGTATACTATGGTGGCTGTCTTTCCTCTGAAATGTCAGTTGGGGAAGCTCTGTAAATACCTATAGGGGTATTTTATGCCAACTCGATCATCATCCAGTTTTGATGTGGCTACCAACTTCCCTAGTCTGCTCTTCTCATATATCTGTACAACTTCTTCATTTCTTTCACTCCTCTTTCCCTGCATGTTGTCCATGATTGAGCATATCCCACTCATCACCCAGGTTTGCTGAGGTGAATTTTGTGCCCACTCCTGCCACAGATGTGATTTTCTTTATTTTGAGCTTACTCAATGGGTGAGGGGAGAATGGAATGAATTTTCCATCTGATGTGGGTGCAACTTAGCCAAATGAAATATCTCTTCCGCCACGAGCTTGCAACTACACTAAACCCAATTATTTCGATATCTTCAACTCTGTTTATTATGGACATTCAATGTATCTCCTTTCTTCACCACTCATATTCACTCCTGTCTTTCGCATCATACCTTGGATGGGTGGGCCACTGACACAAGATCTACTGCATTCCATATATCCTCTCGCTTCTTGCCCCCTACTACATGCTCTGCCTGTACCTACCACACTTTATGTCAGTCATTCCAGCTGATCAAATTCGTCCAGCATGGTTGTATACGTTCCTGGCCTGCTACTACCTCCACCATGAATTCCTTGATTTGCTCCGACTGCTCCTCTTGTGCAATGTTACCCATACCGATATCTCAAGTACCATGTGTGCCATTATTGTGAGTGAAGAACATTTTGAGTTAACCAAAATCTATCCAGCCCATGAGGTCTGCACTATCTTGCTCTGCCAGTCAATAAGTTCTCAAGCACTGCGCAGTGTCGGTGGCACTGTACAGTCCTCAATATCTAACATCCAGTTTGGTGCTGCGAGACTGCTCTATCTTGGTTTGGTACATGAGAGCCATGTTGCCAACTTGGTGGCCTTCAGTTTGGAGATTGGCTGCTTGGCTTTAGTAATGATTGTTGGCATCGGTCTACCGCTTTATGTTTTGTATAGCAGCATTGACATCTTCTTGCTGTCATTGCAGCTGTCTTGATCCAGCCACTAGCAGTGATGCTGTATCGTCGATTTCTTGCATGCAGTTGGCAGTATGCGATACTATGTTGTTGAGATCTATCAGAAGTAATGCAACTTGGACGAATGTCAGGTCCACGGGGCAATATCTGGTTGTACATCAGACGGCAATCCTGTCTGCCCAAAATACTGCTGGCTGCTGGTCAATCCCCATATCTGTCGGTTAATTGGGGCAGACTGTGAGTTCTGACGGTGCATCTGTGATCGGTCTGTCTCATGGTTCAATTACTCCATTAATCGTGGCATAGTATTGGGTGATAGAAATCATTTAGATATTGTAACATCAGTGGTGGAGGTCTGTGTTGGATTTGCACTCTGGAAGACTGTCTCCTATAATATGGTCCAGGGTTTAGAATGTTTAATTCCCTCTGTTTAAACAATGTCTTCTACCTTCTCTGATATACTGCGTTTTACTAGTAGTGGCACTGCCCACCCACTGAGATAATCCTTGGCTATCACCAGTGGGTAGTACCTGTCTGCCATTTTGGGCTTGTACAAAATGTTCAATCCCAACTGCTGCCATAGGTTACAAACAGTTATGATTTGCCCATGAGTGACACTCTCCTCTCTCATATCTTTTTTGGTTTCACAAAGCCTTTGGCATCGATGCCCATTTCTGGCCACCAGTAATGCTCAACTACGTTTCTTTATGTTCCTTCACTGCCATGGTGCCCTCTCATTTCTTCTGCAGCTTTCATTTCTTTCCATTTCTGCTCCCTGCTCCCCAATACCTCTGCTGGCGGTTCATTGCAAATCTGTATCTGGTAGGGTTCCCAGTCAGAAACAAAGTGTTTCATAGCTCCCTGCCACAATTGCTGCATTTCCTTTGAAGGTTTTCCCTCCGGCCACTTTGGATTCCTCAGATATCCGCAAAACTCTTTTCTTCTCCCTGTATTGCTGTGGCAGTCTTAACTCCAGGAATGGTTTGTATGCTCTGTTCTTTCATTGTCTTTTTGGCCCTTTTTCAACCTGAAATCCATACAAACTTGTGTCAATTCTTCCCTGCAGCTCATCCTCCTATTCTGGCTTGGGCTGTTCTTTGCATAGCAGTCATTGCAAGAGACCATAGTGATCTCCATTCAGCCACTGTCAAAAATTGTGCACATCACAATTGATATTCCGCATCCATGCTCACCAGTATATATCAAGTGCTTCAGGCAGGTTGTTGGAGGGCAAATTTTGCTGATGGACTAATGGGTTACCATCTGTCTCTATGAGGAATGTGACATTATAAACCTAGTTGTGCAATTTCTTGTATACTGTCATCAGTCCATGGCACTCACGATTCCCAAGGTCCGAGCGGTTTTGAGCTTTGCTCCGAAGCCCGCATTCACAGCGCCATGGGTTCCAGTCCTGGTTTTCACCATCCAGCTGTAAGATTTCTCCCCACACTCTTCTCAGTTGGTGTCAACTCCAATGACTAGTTGACAGGTGGCATTACTAACATCTGACATCTTCAATACAGGAGCATTGCACACAGCTTCATTCATGATTGCCATGGCTGTCTGTTCTTCAGCCTCCCTTTGACACATCATAAACTTACACAAGATCCAGAATAGAGGCCACACAACTACTGTGTACTTGGGGATCCATATTCGAATGTTTCTAGAATGCCCACAGAGTACTGTGCACTTGGTGAGTGTTAGCAATGGGTCCGGGATACCTGCCAGCGGTCCGGGTTCAGACTGGAAAAACGTGTAGGTTCAGTTCGAGACCCGTCCAAAGAACCAATCCTCTGCTTCATTGCAGTCCAAACCCGGACAGGTACCGGTTCACCCGCGGGTTTGGCCAGGTTTGGCTGGACCCTTCGGGTCCAATCTCCAGTTCTGAATTTCGGGTTTTGCTATTTATTGTGGCCTTTGGATATCCCACTGATAATCGTACAATATTAACCATGGTATGTGACTGTTCTTTATAGATGTACTGGCCGTCTTTCGGATCGAAAAGTGGAGAGACACACTCCATGCCCCATTCTGGAAATGTCTGTCAATGGAGTGTCAACGATTATTGGTCTTGCATCTGCGATAATCTGAGTGGCGATTGGTTGCAGAGAGTCATAACCAAGGCATTGGCCTCTTTTAAAGGCAAACGAGGAAGCGACACTCGCCCTGCCACATCCTGAAAATGAGCGTCAACTGAGGGTCAATGATTTAAGGTCTCGCTCGTGGGTAATCTATGTGGCGCATGAATGCAGACCTCTACTCAGGAGGAATTGGCAGGCACTGTAGGTAGATAAGCAAGCGACATTCCTGCAACAGCCTCCCGGACAGTATCAACTCATTCCATTTACAATGCTGCAACTAAGAGTCGATGAATGTTTTGGCCTAGAAAAATGGTAAAAACATCCTATGTAGACATTAACCGACAATTCGTGCATTGGTTACCAATGATGAAAGGCCAAAAATCATTGACCCTCCATTGACACTCTGAAGATGCTCATTTTCAGAATAGGGCAGGGAGTGTGTGGCTCACAGTTTTGCCTATACAGCGAGGCAATACCGCATTTATGAGTGGCCACAACCAATCGCCACGCAGATTACCAATGATGCAAGAACAACAATCGTTGACGCTCAGTTGACCCTCATTTTGCCATGGGCGTATCCACAAGATGATATTGTTTGATTTGGCTTAGTATATCATTGATGTTGTGTCGTGACTGCTGTGCTGAATCTGTCTATTGACCTCAACTCACTGACTGTGTCTAAGTCTAATTGACACGTACACAAGAACTAAAGTCCATGCCGCACTGCGGCGCTCAACCCAAAACCAACCCACCTGATGACCACACTCAAATCCGTCCCGACACTCCTCCAGGGCGGTATCACGACTGTCAGTGCTAAACTCCAAAGAAAACAAAAATACAGCTTGCCTGAAGCTCCGCTCAAATGATCAACCGTGCCTGCAGCTCCTCCAGAACAATTATCCTCTTGCTCGATACCACTTCCCTGCAACGTTCACATCCAGCCACACATCCAGTTGGAATAACCCTCCAATCTGGTATGCCACACCCACAAGACTTCCTCGACCTTGACCAGTACTCTTAGCTGGCGATTTGTCGTATATCATGATCCCATTGCCATTGACAGGGACAATATGTAGTCCCTGATCAATAAGCCATGATTGTAACAACAAGTTGTGTGCTCCTTCAACATGCAAGACATTTCTCACAACAACCTCATGTTTTCGGCCTCCTGGTAACCAAAGTATCAGTCGTACATCACCATGCACGGTGGCCTTGCCCGCTTTCCTGCCAGCCAAGTCATGTATCTCCCGCTCTTCTCTCTTGGTATACTCAGTGTACCGTTCAAACCTTTGTAGATCTCCGCAAATGTGAGCGGTGGTTGCACAGTCTAAGTTCCAGCTTTCCTTCGATGGGGCTTCTCTGCCGGTGGTTGTCATCCAATAGTCCTCAATAGATGTCGTTCTCGTCTCTGTGACTGCGGCTCCCTCTGTTGCTGCTTAGCTCTCCACCGGTGCAGTGCTGGGACAATCCCATGCAATGTGCCCTAACTTATGACGTCTGTAGCATTCCTGAGTATGCCTGCGGCGATGCTTCTCACACTCCGAACAACTACCATCGCTCTCATTATCGCTATCACACGTCTTTCGAGACTTCCAAGTCTGCTTTGAATTCCACTTCTCGCTCTTTGTCCGTGTCTTAGCCAGTGGCAGCAGTTCGATGCTTTCCAAGTCGACTTCCTGCAGTTGCCGCGCTTTGTAGGCTGTCCTCTTCATAATAACCTCCTCCGGTTTGTTGGCCAGTGTATCGATCATGTCGTACATCAACTGGGTGAACAATGTCCAACCATCATCCTTAGGTATACCCTTCATTAGGTAATAGGTGTGCTTGCTCTTCGCCATCGTACCACCACTACCAGTCGAACTGTCAGAGTCGGCACAGAGGTTGAAGTCATTGACGTACCCGTGGATCTTCGATGCATACTCCTGTTCCTTCTCACAATCGCTCAATCACCCAGCTGACATCTCATCTCACAAAGCGCAAACATTCAGCTTCATCTTCGATTTGTAATCCTCCTTCAACTGATCCCACAGTGCATTCACATCCTTCTGAATGCCATACTGCTGCTGCAATGACCGCTCCATTGTGAGGAGAATGGTCGATTGTGCGATTCCATGGTGCATCTTCCATGCTTTACACACTGTGCCATCTTTGCATCCGGTGATTTCTGTGTACTGTAGACGATACCGAGAACCTGCTTCTGCTCCACGAGTATTTCGATTTCCAAACTCCAGCTCTTGTAGTCCATACCATCAAACTTCTCCATCGATATCGCTGTCGATTAGGCCATCTTCTTTAAGTATGGAGTCAATCTGTACTCCTCCGAGGCCATGTCGATGATGCCGCATTTCGAGTCGAGTTCGTCAAATCAGCAAAGGTCCCGGGCTCATTACCTGTTGTGTTGTGACCGCTGTGCTGAATCTCTCTATTGACCTAAACTAACTAACTGTCTCTAAGTCTAATTGACACATACACAAGAACTAAAGTGGATGCGGCTCCGCCGCGCTCAACCCTACACCAACCCACGTGATGACTGCATTCAAATCCGTCCCCACCATTGATGGTGGTTTGGCAGCCTTTGTACCGTCTTCATGTAATTTCTCCCTCATCACTACATTGTTCTTTAACAATTCATATAAATATATCCTTTAAAATATACTTTCAAGTGTCCGCTAATTGTAGATAATAATACACTCAAAAATCCCGTTCATTCCATCAATGCTCGTCATCACAATCCAGTTCGCTCAATAGGCTGGTCTTATCTCGAAATTGGATGTCAGCTGCATGGCCACGCGGCAGATAGTGTACTAACCAGTGGATGTTCCTTCATCAGTCAGCAAATCTGGATTGAAATCGGTATCGTGCTTGCAATCCTTGGCATATGCATCAAGATTGAAAAATTGAGCACTGGCAGGAGAAGTATGTATATACACATATCCTGGTGGCACTCCTTCGATTTCGGAAGCGTCCGTTCCCTCATTGTCACTGGGTAGCACATGTGGTGTTCCTGGCGGATGTTGCATTGGTGCTGGTGTCAGTTTTCTGAGTCGCCCTGGGGGCGGTGCACCCATGCCTTTGCGCCTCCAGCGTGTCTAGTGATTCTGTTCTGTGCCATTTTGACAACAACCGCAGCCATCAGTTTGATTTTCCTGAAGGATAGCCGGCTGCCTCTCCATTGCAGCATTCACATTGTAAATTCCCCGGAAACTGTACTCACCACTTCTTCTTGTCTGAAACTTCAGTGGGAGGTGTCTTCGTCAGGTATTGCGTTTCAATCATTGCGGCACGCGAAAACCCTCCTTTGGCCATTGTGGCCACATTCAATGCAAGGCGCATGTCAGACTGTTTTAGCTGTACCCAACCTCCTTGCCTTGCCATAGTTGCAGACGTGCTGAAAACCTACAAGAAATTAATTGCTGCATCTACATATTAGATTCCACTATTACCTCTACCATATACCTTTCAGTAGCATCCTCTAGGGTAGTCAACAACTGTTTCATCCACTCTCAGGGATGTTTATCACTAAATGCATTTGGGAAAATCCCAGAGCTACCAATAACACGATATTTTGTTTCACGGGCTGAGCAGACAAATGCCTTAGTTGATGATGGAGGTTTCCCATTTTGGGCGGCCAGAAACTGGTTATGCAGCTCTTTACATAAACCAGCTGTAAGTCATATGGTTGGTTGACACCCATCTACCTCGATGAAACAATACTCCCATCTAATAGCAGGCTGCAACTTATTGTTGCTACTTGCTGTTTTGCGGACAATTTTTAACTGTGCGTCCAGGGTCTTTTTCCAGTGGCTGCATTTGCAGCATCGCGGTGGACTAAATGGTACCAGCTTTGTAGTCGGGTCTCAGCGAGTGGCATATTGGATGAAGCGCCCATCGTTCTGCTCGATTCCGATACACTCGCATCTGCGTGAGGCGTCCGTGGAGCCATGTTTTGCTGGTGTGGAAGTGAAGAGATGATCATAACGAGAAGAAGTGGGAAGTCCTGAGGATGATGATAATGAAAAGAAGTGGGAAGTGCGGAGGAATATATAGTCAGCTTCAAGTCAAAATGGAATGCGTAACAGCCAACTTGCATGTTCTACACAAGATGAATGCTGCTACATATAGCTGCAGGTTGCACAGGTTTCCAACCATCCTGCGATTCGCACCATGTCAGGCTGATGTTGTGCATGTGTTTACAATGATGAATTGCAGTGAACAACTTCCGAAATGTTGTGACTAGGAGATATTCACAGCGTATTCTCGGATGGATAGGATGTGTTCTGATGTTTTTCTCAAGAAATCCGCAGGATCTTATATGAAACAGATGCTAAATATCATGTAATGATGTACAGTTTGCATTGCTATTCCCAATGTAGTGATGGACAAAATGCCCTTCTTGTTTTGTTGAAGTTGATCAAGGGTACCAACCTCAACCTTCAAGACGCAGCTTGACTCCATGTGGTCCATATCTTGCAACATCCAACATGTGGCCCATCAACGAAGTCAACACACAATATAATAGTCAACGCTCCGAGAAGGAACCTTTCGCCACTACCGGCAGGCAAATACGGCAAACCAACCATGCGCTCCACAGGTGGACAGCATCAAGCGAATGAACGTAAGAACGGCTTGGAGGCTGAACGGGTCCGATACCTTGATGCTTTGTGTTGCTTGCGATCCAAAAAGAAGCTCGCGGCGGGGAAACGAGATGAAACACAGTTTGTAAGCAATGAAGAGAAGGAGAAATGGATCGAGGATTATGTGGATATAGAGACCTCTGTGGCAATAAAGCTAGTTGAAGATGCAGAGACAGCGATTGAGCTGGAGCAGGAAGATATGAGCAATGCTGAAAAGGCAGGATTGACAACCACAAAGCCTGAAACAACATTTGAGGAGATGTTGAATGCCATTGGAAATAATCTGAGCGATCTTGCATGTTCCGACAATGGGGAGAATGGGGAAGACGAGGATGATGATGATCAACATCCTGAGCTGGGCAAGCAGAGCGATGATGACACACCCAGTTGGGTGATGGGCAGAATTTCCAAACCGGTAGGGTATCGCATGGAATGTTTTTGACAGAAGCAGATGAACCTTGGAGAATTGACTCAACCAGGCTGGGGAGATGCGGCTGACTACTTCCGTGAGAGAGATAAGAAGTACAGCATGACTGAATTGAAGGTTCCGGCTGGCATTCAACGTCAAACAGAAGAAGATGCACCTCATTCGCACCGACGACATTTGGTGAGCTTATGGAGACTCTTGATAGTGTCCCCAGAAAACCGCAAATGCCGCAAGTCACTTCCCAAGCAGGGATTAGTCATATGAGGCTTGGTTCATGGAAACCCCAGACACACAAAGGAATTCCATTTCTCCCGCCCAATGCAGTGCCCGATTCGTCAACGATTGGGAAATCGAAGACTCCTGCACCGGAAAGCTGTCAACCTTGCATAGAGCATGCAAAGGTAATTACCATATAGAAATCGGATTTGGACTAAGAAATACTGACCGCTCCTGCGCCGCCCAAGGCGTGACTAGCCAAATTGGTATTTGTGACTATGTATCTATTCGAAATGTAATACGTATACCGATCGTTCTATGTGTCAGCTTTAACAGGATTTGAGTGCCCAAACTGTGACACACCGTGATTTGTCTGTGCATGTGCGAGGGTTGGATGGGCCATGGCAATGTTCTAGAGTCCTCATCGCATTGACTGACGACCAGTGCATTTGAAGTTGTCTTGGCAGTTACTGTTTAGTCAGAAAACTAAAACTTCATTAGAGATGAAACTCAGTAACAAAATTTAACTCAGTGATGTCGTACATGTCATATATGAAGCGGTTAAAACACAACACAAACCAGGATGAATGATGCCCGACATGCTGCATTCATTCATGAATCCAAATGTATAACTCTCCGCGCAGACCCGGTGCACATGGTCTAGATTTCGAAACTTGTTTATGGTAGGTCATGGAAATCGCAGAGGACGCGCAGGATGAGGAAAGGTGAGGATGTCGGGCTGAACATATCCAGAACTAGTGTACAGATCTGCATGGGGTCGAAAGCCGGCCGAAAGAGCTGTAACGTAATACGCCAACATTATTTATCACTGATTTAAAATGTCCAGTTGGGGATCAGAAATTGAGAGGCTTGGAAGCTTTTCGATGCAAATTTCCATACTTAGAAACGATTCATAGGCTGCCAATAAAGACTGTATACATTCTTACATGCAATTGTTAAGCATTCAATGACTGTTGGGATGCAATTAAGGTGAGCGTCAACGCAGCGGCAGAGATTGTTGGGTGAACATTGTTGTCAAAGAAAGGGCTGCATAGTCGCATCCTTTCAAAGTGAGTGTATTCGCCGTTTTTATAGGTAAAAACGATAGTGACACACTCGTTGCCCCATTCTGGAAATGAGTGTAAATGATGTGTCAACGATGTTTGGTCTTGTGAGTCTGATAATCAACACATGACATGGTCGCTGTGACACATACTCAAACTATGGGCCCCCTTTGAAGCCAAAATGCTAGCGATGACAGCGCCACTGTCTCCTAAACATGATCATCAACAGAGCGTCAACGACTTTTGTTCTTGTTTCATGGGTAATCAAACTGCTGTGCTATAACATCGAGCTATAATCCAAGGGTTGGCTGCCTTTATGAAGAAGGATGGTATTGACGATATCCCTACCACCTCTTAACAATGAGTGGCAACGAAGTGTCAACGATATTTGGTCTTGCATCTTGGATAGTTGAAGGGCAATGCAACCGCGTCACCCCACAATCATAGTATTGGCCCTCTTTATGCGCACAAATGCATCTGACCATATCGCTACCACGTCCCAAAAATGAGCGTCAACGGAGCGTCCATGATTTCCGGTCTTGCATCAGGGATACTCAAACCGAAGTGCATCGGCATTAACCCATAATCAATATGTCGGCCGCCTCGACTGGCAAAAATGCTAGTGATGATATCGCTACCACCTCCTAAAAATGAGCGTCAATGGTGCTGCAATGATGTTTGGTCCTGCATCTTGGATACTCTAATGGCCATGGAATGTCATTAACCTATAATCATAGTATTGGCGGCGGTTAGAGGCAACAATGCTACAGATGATAGTGCTATCACCTCCCAAAAATGAGCGTCAATGGAGCGTCAACAATTTTTGGTCTTGCATCATGGACACTCAAAGTGCTGTGCATCGGCATTGACCCATAATCAATGTATCTGCCGCCTCTATGTGCAATAATGCCAGTGCCAATATCGCTACGACCTCCAAAAATTAGCTTCAACGGAGCGTCAACAATTATTGGTCTTGCATCTTGGATAATCCAACGGCCATTGAACGGCGCTATCCCACATTCAACTTATCTGCTGTGTTTATCGGCAAAAAAGCTATCTACGATATTGTATCTGCCTGCTACACTTTTGCACCCACCGAGTGTCAAACATTTTTGTGGTGGCTAAACCAGATACACAGCAATGAAGTGCATTGCATTGTTCCTAAATTGGGTTTGACGTGGTCAGTCTTGTCAATATGTCTTTGTATACAACTTCACATATGTGCATGCAATGTGTCACAGATCTGACTATTTTTGCTTGTAGCTCTGGAGTCAGTATTCAAGAACCCGCATTCTACTTTACTATAACGTAACTTTTGGCAGCCTTTCATGTCGGAATACAAAGCTGTCAAATTCTTACCACAATTTTGGACCAAACATCTATAAATAACTCAATGCTAGAGGTTTTGATGTGTACCAAAAAAGAAAGTGTCATTATTCATGATATCCACGACCTTACTTTGCAAATCATGATCGATTCATGGTGGACTTCAACAACTATAGGCTCGAATGTCTTATTGCCTGGTATACTCCTAGACACATTCCGTCATGCCGATTTTATTTGCACTATGGAATATAGGAGACCGGCAGCCCTGGCATCATATGTATCATTTACCATCAAGTTATTCATCATCCATCAGAACATGGGACCAGCTCAATATGGAAGAACTTGTGGGCAAAAGCTCACATCGCAAAGTTACATGAATTAACAGAGTTGAAAGTTACTATATTGACTTGTTCAAACGTCGATGAATCAGCTTTGGCCATCTTGAGATGTCAAGGGAGTTGAAGGATTAAAATAGTAAGTTCGCATATGAAATTCATATTGGACGTCCAGGTTTGATCCATATTAACTCAATTGACAGACAAAATGCACTAAACTGTCAGCGAAGGACTATGAAACTTCCTAATTTGATCAAGACATGTGGAATTGCTTCCTCATGTTAGGATTTGTTTCGGCTCATATACCATGGAACAATATATCCAATCTCGAGATACAACGGTCTTATAAACCATTATGATGTGACCTAGTGCTGCCGTCCGCAACCGCCCACAGCAATATTTGGCGGAGAGAATACTCATTGACCATGGATGCAATTTTGAAGCAATTGCCTTCCCAAAATAAAGTAAGTTTAGCATTGAACAGGTGGACATCAACCATCGAACTAGATATAATGTCGATCATAGGTTACTATATGGAGTGCAATCGGGCATCGGGACAAGTACAACTCACGTCCAATGAGGTTAATTGTCCGTTCTTGTTATTTTTCGGAAACTGATTAAGGATGACAGATCAACGACCAACATATTGAAGCAAGGCGAGCCATACATTTGAAGGATGTTCATTGTTTCCAGATGACCGACTGCCATTTGCTTGGATATACGACAGATAATGCTTCCCGCAATCAGTTGATGACTAGTTAGGTGCATTGAACCCTTGAGGCCTCCGGAATCGAGTGGCCTGCATTGAGGAATCACATGCCATGCATGGTGCACATCATACAGCTGGCTTTAGGTACATGCATGAGCAGCCTTGGTGTAAAGTGCTGCACCAAGGCTTGGAAAGCTCAGGAGCGCAATCAGCAATTTGGAGAGAATGAAATCATAGACAGTGGGATGAGTCAACGACTTCGAAAAGAGGGCAATGCTCGAATCAACAAGGTGTCGGCCCTGAGACCTGGTTCAGCCAAGATAATTGAGAACGTATGTATTTCAAGATATTTCGAAGCTCCTGGAACTAACCTTCATATTCCAGACGATGTTTGCTGTATTGATCAAGCTGACGCCTGGCCATCGAAATGAGTGCATTGACTGTCAAAAAGCCGAAGTCCACATCGCTGGACTACTTTTCCTGCATGTGCAGTCACGATGAAACTCGACACTGGAGATGTTCTGGAGAGCCTACTGATCGTGAGAATTCATCTGCGAGAGACACTACAATCCAATATACAGTGACTTCCGGCCACTCTTACCAACTGTAATGGCACGGCTGCACGTGCCCAGTGCCGGGTAACACCGGCTTTATGTAGTCTGCTCGCCACGAGCCTTAGATCTCTAGCGATAATCTTACCATTATACTACTCTACAATATTGACATCCACGTTTGCAACCGTATCTACTGATATTCCTTCCTACGAGGCCATACACAGGCGTATGCCTTTACAC
>Ga0307512_10001330_pt1 | contig 35242 bp, 36 predicted proteins | sample 14_EM_MG_FD_200267 | JGI IMG/M metagenome (GOLD analysis project Ga0307512, IMG submission 200267) | Populus trichocarpa ectomycorrhiza microbial communities from riparian zone in the Pacific Northwest, United States - 14_EM | ecosystem: Host-associated > Plants > Roots > Unclassified | place... | reverse complement strand
GTGGCGGAGGTTGTGGTGGCTGGGGTTGCGGTGGCCGGGGTTGCAGTGGCTTGGGTTGCAGTGGCTATTGTTGTGGTGGCGGTGGTAGTGGTCGCTGTGATAGTTGTAGCTGCGGTGGCGGTGGCTGTGTAGGTGGTGGTGTTAGTGGCTGACACAGTGGTGGAGTCAAGGGTGGTTGCAGCATTGGTAGTTGTTAAGAAGGCTTCAATATGAATGTTGTTGCTGAGTGCTGTCGCTATGATGTTCATGGATGTAACCATGATGTCGGTCATTGGTTGTTGGTTGCCATCCAGATGGTCATATTGGCCGCTGTCATTGCTGTGCAGAGGTAGATAGATTGAATTATAGACGTGCTGACTGTTCTTAGGAATGTAAGAGAGAGAAGATCTGTATATCTTTTGAGTGGGAACTTGTGCCAATTTGTTCGTCTTCAAGTCTCTGTGTGGTTCTCGATTCCCCTAGTCTGCTCTTGCTATATTTCTTTTCAACTTCTTCTCTTCTGCCCCTCGTTGTTCTCTACATGAACTTGGTTTTTGCTCATATGTTGGTTGTCATTCCACTTCGTGGTCGTGAATTTTCTGCTCACACCTGCAAAGGTAACTGCCTCTCTTATCATGAGGTTATGACAGGGTTCGGGGAGAATGGTAGCAAGTTTCAGTGTAGCATGGGTGTAACTCAGCGAATGGGAATATTTCTTCCCCCACAATAACGCAAATCCACCCAATTGTGTGGAATCATTAGTCTTCCAATCTTTTTGTTACAGTCTATGCAATGGATCCCCTCTCTTCTCCCATTATTTCCGCACCTCTCTCCCCTCAGTCTTTGCCATTGTTGCTTGAATGGGTGGTCTGCTGGTACCTCATGTACAGTGTTCCATTCATTCAATATATCCTCGCACCCTGCTATACCCTGTACCTGTACCTATGATCTTTTCTCCGAGTCTTTCCACTTGATTCTATTCAGCAATCGTGCTTGTATTCATTTTGGCCTGCTACTGCCTCGATCTTGAATTCGTTGGATTAGTCAGATTCCTCCTCTTTTGTGGTGTCCGGTATACCAATGTCTCCACGACTGTCTTTGCCATAGTCATAAATGAAGAACATCTTGAGTGAACTACCATCTGTTCAACATAAGAGCTCTACTCCATCTGATTTTGGTAGTCAATATGTACCCAAGTTCTGAGCACATTCCGTGACATGGTAGGGTCCTCGACACCTTGCATCCTGTTTGGTGAACTGGGACTGATCTATTTTTGTTTCATGCAGTAGAGCCAAATCACCAATTTGGAGCTCTTCAGCTTGGAGGTTATCTGCTTAGTTGGAGTACAATATATTGGCATATCTCAACTCCATTAGGTTTTGTATAGCAGTATCAGTATCTGCTTGCCGTTGTTACAGCTGCCAAGCGTTGGCTGCTAGCAGTGACGCTGTAATACCAATTCTTTGAGTCCAGTTGGCATCATTCCATGTTAAGTTTTCAAGCTTTGTCAGAAGTACTGCATGTTGTCTGAATATATAGTGGAAGGACAAGTACCCAGTCATACATCTGATAGTGATCCTGTTGGCACAATCAACTGCTAGTAGGTGAACAATACAAATTTTTTTAGGTTCGTCAAAGCAGGATGTCAGTTGGGATAGTGTATCTGCAATCGGTCTGTGTCATGATTGGATTACTCCAATCGCAGAGGCATTGTACGACGTTGCAGTGATCTTCCACGCAGTGCAATGTTCAAGTAGAACGTCAGTCCATATCTTTGTCTCTGCCCCTCCATCCACAACCACCCATTGTAGGGTGTCAACCTGGCAAATAACCTCCTTGTAAATGAAATCCCCTCCATTCGCCTATGTACCCTGTTGTATTGGTTGTATCTCTCCCCTCCTGACACAATACTCTGTGGCTGTCACCAGATGATGATACCAGTCCTTCATTTTGGGAATGTAAGATCTGTTTATACCCACTTGCTGCCATAGGTGACTATCAGTTGGGCTCTCGTGTGGTTCATCATACTGTAGCAGCACTCTCGCCATTCACATTTCACACATTGTGATCCAATCTTTGATGTTGATGCACATTTCCAGCCACCAGTACTGCTAAACTATGTTTCATAATCTTCCTTCCCATCAATTGTGTCTGATCAGGTCATGAGCAGCTGCCATTGTTTGACTCCTCTCGTCTGTGCTCATCAACACCATTGCTGACAGTTCATTGGTATTCAACATCTGGTTGATTACTGCATCTGAAATAAGGTAGTTTGTGGCTTCCCAACAAGATTGTTGCAATTTCTCTGGAGTTTATCTTTCTGGCAACTTCAGGTTCCCCAGAAATATGCGTATGTCTTCGAATCTTCATATGTAATTCGCCGCCAGTCTTCGCCAAACAAATGGTTTGTGTGCTCTCCCCATTCTCTTGTTTTCTGGCCATTGTTCCACCTGTATTTTCTGTAAAATTGTGTCAAATATTTCCTCTAAATTATTCCCCTCTGCAGGCATGGGCTCCCATTCCCCTTGAAACCACCATTATAGGTTATCAGGACTTCCAGTCATTCTCTTAGGAAGTTGTTGTATGTCTAATTGGAATAGTCGTATTCATGCAATCCAGCGGGTGACTTGTGCTCCTGGCAGGTCATTGGCTGGAAAGTTTGGTTGATAAAATACATCAGCAAAAACTGACTTTCCTTCATTAAATTTATTTAGTATATTGTACCCACATACTCCAAAAAATGAAATCAAGGTTTCCCTGAAATTTGGCATTGCTTTAACATTCATTGGTGTTCTTTGAGTTGTTACGATACTGCTGTCAAGGGTCAGAACCAGGGTACCTGCTTTGGCGAATGCGGCAACGAGCACTTGATAAACGGTTCACACTTCATTTTGCAATATCACAAATTGCCGCTCGGCATACTCCTACATTGCCCAAATCCATATCTCCTCGCGGTCTTGATAGCACTAGCTCCGTACCTTTAATGAAGTGTGTAGTTCTTGTTTTAAAGATCGCTTGTGGCCTAATTTCACCCATGATAGTTACCATGCAGAAGTGGTTCATGATATTAAATGTGTTGATAGATGATGATTCAGTACCTTTCAGTTTTTCAACCGTCGCAGGAGGGTTATGCATCATCACGAGTATGATTTCACACATTTGGAATCTAACATCATCAAACCATCAGCTCTGTTATACTTGCTACTATTGTGACATATCGACGAAAGCTAGCGCAAAATAGCGCACAGAGGATATCCTACATCTGATCACTGACACCATTCCTAAGCTCCAAGCGACATCGAACCATTTACAATGTTGCTTCCATTGTCTAATCCTGTATTCTCAATGCAGATGATGTTAGGGATGTTGTTGCTGTTGGTGTCACTGGAGGGGACAAGCTGGCTGCTGGTGGTGATGGCAGACCCTCCCATAGGCACAACAGCTGAGAATTGCACGCTAGCTTCAGTAGTAGCAACACAGCTGCTGAGATGATTTAAAGAATCGTTGGGCTGCTCTATGAGCTCCTCCGTGACTGAATGGAGGAAGTCCTTATTGAAAGTGGCCTGATCGTCATGCAGATGTGCCATTGCGGGGTCCGGACCACTTGAGTGGATCGTTCTGCGAATCATGCTGCAGATATCATCAACCTTTTTGGCTTGAACCAGTGGCGAGGAAAAACAGAAATCCACAGCGAGTCGACAAAAAAGATATGTGCATGCATGATTAACTGTGTGATCAACGTTTCTTGTATCGCACATATGTTGTGCTCCACCTCCTGGACCAAACTCTGGTGGGACCCTAAAGTCACCAGTTTTGCAGTCCGACGGACGATGGTGGATGGCCATCATGGAGAGGGCAATGAGTGTCGGGTTGATTTTATCAATCAATAATCTATCATTCATTCCCATTTGTCGTATGCCATAGAAGTATGTACAGTGAATAACATCTACACTTTCGGGCGCTGGAAATCAAAACTTGCACTGCTTAATCGATCATCAAGACAACGATTAAACAAGAATGGAACATTGAACTTACCTCCCAAACATCTTTGGGGCATGTAAACTTGTCCTTGCCCAATAGCCAGGCTACCATCCGGATCTCTGTAGTTGACTTTGTTCGAAATCTGCAACTAGAGTCCATTGAAGTCATGCAGCAGTATACCATTGCCGCAGGGGTGCAATCAATCTTTGCGAGAGCCTGATTTACACCGTGAGCGATGAAAACAATCTTGGAGATGATTCATTCACAACTGAGATGTAGGCATGCGGAGGGTCTGAGTTTCACTGGGCTGGATCAGTCCTGGTGATTTCCTAATACCAGCAACTTTGAATCTGGGTGGTCTTCGCCACATTTGTGGCAAAGAGATTCAGAAAAATTGCAGAATTCATAGCGATAGGCTGCACACGTGCCATGGCCATCACCTGAACGCCTGAAAGAGTTGTCTGGGCATCGTATTCCGCGCCGACCATGAGGTCTGTCACATCATCAACAAAGGGCTCATATCACCACAGATTCCCCGCTTGCCATCCAACCAATTGCTCACCAGCTGCGTTTCTATCCTTCCTCTAGGAAATATATTCCTTAGTGGGCAAATTCAATGGTTTAAACACTTAATCTGATCCCTTCTTGGATGCGAGGGGTGCAGGCTTGCGTTCATCATCCTCCTCCGAGACTATATAGATCTCCCAACGCTCAGGATGTAGGGGTCTGGCAGAATCAGGTGGTACAGCAGTTGCTGCGACTCATTTCCGAAGTGGTGATGTGAAGAAATCTTTTGAGGTCGGCATGCCCATTGCTTTCCTGTATGGTTGCCGAAAAGGCGTGTAATCAGATTCTAAATTGCCATCTTGATAGTGTGAGCAACAGGTCCAGGTAACCCGCAACCACTGGTCGTTTCAGTTCCAGACCCATGCAACAACCCCGACCCACTGCTTCTTGGTGGGCCAAACCCTGACCAGTACCCGAAAACCTGCGGGTTTTGCCAGGTTTAAATAGACCCGGCAATTCCAATCACCGGTTCTGGTGTTTGGGTTTTCTTTTCATGGTAGCATTCAGATATCCTACTGCTAATCGCACAATATTGATGTTGGTACGTCATTGTCTGTTTTGGAAGTATTGCCAGTGTTTATTAACAAAAACAAGCGAGATACACTTCCTGCCCCATCCTGAAAATATGAGACCACGGAGCGTCAATGATTTTTTGTCTTGCATCTTGCGTAATATGAGTGGCGATTGGTTGCAGACATTCATAAAGGAGGCATAGGCCGCATTTATAGGCAAAGGAAAATGCGACACGCTCCCTGCCCGATTCTGGAAATGGGTGTCAACAGAGCGTCAACAATTTTCGGTCTCCTAAGTCAGGAAATTAATCAGAGACTTGGTCATTGTGATGAGTACTGACCATAGTGGCCACCTTAATGGGCACAAACGCTAACTACTACATCTCTACTATCTTCCAACATTGAGCATCAACGGAGCATCAACTATTTGTTGTCTTTTGAGTCAGGTAAAGAAAGAGTGATTTGGACGTTGTTATACATAATCATAGTATTGGCCGCCTTTATAGCCCAAACAACGATTCTATCATCTTGATGTTCTTTTTCCTTTATCACTACATTGTTCTTCAATTATGCATATAAATATATCCTTTAAAATATACTTTAAAGTGTCCTCAAATTGTAACGGGCGGGGTCGGATGTAGGTGATATTCGTTACAGTCAAGTGATATCGTAATCGGGACAAGAGGCTTCGAAATTCGTATCGAGGGAATCAAGACAAGACAAGAATCAATACTGGGTCAAAGTCGTGCTTGCTTTGCTATACAAGAGATCCAGTAAAGAGACAAGAAAAGAGAATCCTCCAACGCCAACAACCTCTCTTTATATACAGTTCGTCTACCACACTGGAATCATCTCCCATGCTTCGATATACCATCTGAGTATCCAACCGTGATCTTACACACCACCAACACAACTCTTTCCAATGCAATCACACCACAACATCCGACGTTGCAACGCCTCAAACCACTTCATTATCATAACAAATTATACCGCCACCATCGTCTAATCTTCTCACGCCATCTCCACATCTACCAACGTCTCCCCCTTTCCGTCGCACCAATTCCTTCCACACATCCTAATACCATTCCTAGGTACCCTTCAATCCATCACTCGCAAACCCGAGCCATGACAGTATCTCCCTCCTAGATTGGAGGTTCTCTGAGAGCATTCTCCAATGGCCCTGGCTTCCTGGGATGACGTTGGTGGAACTCATCTACTGCTTGTAGCCCATCCACAAATTTCGCTGGTTCCTATGTCAAATAATCATACCCTGTCCACATAATAAGATACTGCAACTGATTCCGGTGCATCCGACTATCCTCAACACTCGAAACTTGATATTCTTCTTCGCGATCAACTTCCACTGGAGGTGGTGGTTTAAATTGTTGTCCCCTGAGGGGATCACTCACCACCGGATCCAAAAGAGAAACAGGTTGGACTCGATGAATTGGTATGGATGCAAGTAACTCAAGTTCATATGCAGATGGAGATATTCGACGAACAACGCTGAAAGGCCGCAGACGCTTCCAATCCAGTTCCCGTGTAGGCCTTGTAGTTCGCATATGTCGAGCATCCAGCCATACTTGGGAACCTTCCTGAATATTCAGGTCAGGAATTTGTCCACGATTCGCTCCCTCTTCTTGTACTGCTTGGCTCCGTCTCATCTCCACTCAGAGATATTCGTGGATTTGTTGCATCATGGCCTGGATATCATCGGCACTCACACGTTGTTGGTCTCGCTCCTTCGTTGGTTCTCCCGCAAATGACCTCCGGGGATCCACACCTTGTATCGCGTAGAATGGAGTGCACTTCGCTTTTTCGGACGTCCCATTATTTGCGGCAAACTCTGCCAACGGAAGCCACTAAACCCAATCATCCTGTTGGAGATTGACAAACACCCGAAGATACTGTTCCATGCTGGCATTCATCTGTTGCGTCTGTCAATTTGTCTGAGGGTGAAAAGCTGTTGACAACCTTCGATCAATCCCCAACCGATTACACATTGGTTGCTCAAAGGCTGACGCAAACTGCGCGCCCCGATCTTAAATATTAGTCAATGGAAGTCTATGAAGACATACTACTTCCCGCAGGAACAGCTCTGCTAACCCCACGGCATCTATCATTGTATGGCAAGGAATAAAATGTCGCATTTTCGAGAGCCGATCCACTACCACCCAGATTGCATCAAACCCTTCACACTCCGGTAGCCCTACCACAAAATCCATCGAAATATCTCCCAATGGTCTCGTCAGTACCAGTAAGGGCCTAAGAACCATGAAGGTTGCATGCCTTGAGCTTTGGGACCGCTGGCAGTCATGGCAATTCCGAACATACCGATCGACATCCTTTTGCGTTTCCTTCCAATAATAGTCCCTATCAAGTAGGTCGAATGTCTCCGCCCGTCCTGGGTGTCCTGCCAATGCCGTATCATGATGTTCCTGTATAATGGGTAAACGTAACTCATCATTATCTGGTACGTATAAATTCTCTCTATACCGTATCCGTCCCCCATCCTCTATGCACTCTGTAATGGTAACTTCCTGTAACCCACTCTTTGTTCGAATTGCTTCCAGTATTTTCCCCGGTAGTGGGTCAGTCTCATATGCCTCTGTCATACGATTGGAAATAGAGGGACGACCCTGGGCAGGTGGGCTGTCCGCCAACTAATGCAATTGTTCCCATAGGTTCTGCAGCTTTAGAACCACCTGTTCCATATTTTTGAGTCTTTCATCCCCCCCCTCAGGGAGGTCTCCCAGCCTCCTCGTCACAGCATCTGCTTTACCACTCGATATGCCCGGTCTATAAACTATTTGATAGCCGGACCTGGTTAAAAATTCTGACCATCGAGCCTGTCAACGATTCAAGAGCTTCTTTGTTATAAAGCACTCAAGCCTGTTCTTATGGTCAGTGATCAATTGAAGAGGATATGCAGCCCCTTCACACTCCGGTCTCCATTCCTCCAATGTCTTAATAATAGCCATAATCTCCCTATCATATATGTCCTAATTGCATTCAGCCAGTGAATGTTTCTTCGAGAAGTACGCCACAGGATGTAACACTCCCTCATCATCTTACTGTGACAATTGTCAGGCAGATACATAATCTGAGGCATCAGTTTCAATAATTACCTCCCTAACATAATCAACATGTCGAAGTACTGGAGATGTAGTGAAGGCTTCTACCATTGTCTCAAAAGCTAACTGCTGGTCTGCTTCCCATACAAATGGTTTATCTTTCTTGGTTAGCCTTGTCAGCGGTTCCACCTTTTCAGAATACTTAGGGATAAATTGTCGATAGTAATTGCAGAATCCAAGGAACTGCTGTACTTCAAACAGACTATTTAATCTCCCATTCGCGGTCTTTTTCCCTTGGCTCCAGTTTCATACGGTCTCCACTTTATCCTTATCCATGCAAATCCCATTTGTTGATATGATCAATCCTAGGTATTTCACTGTATCCTTATGAAAGTTGCATTTTTCTGGCTTCAAATACAATCCTGCATCCAATAATCGTTGCACATTCCACTTAACATGACCCTTGTGTTCTTCCACTAAATTACTATATATAATAACATCATCCAAATAGGCTGACGCAAACTTGTCGAACACTTCTCCAATGGCATTATTAATGTGGTCTTGGAAGTCCGCCAGGGCATATGTCGTTCCGAATTGCATCACTGTAGGTTCGAACAGCCCATACCTTGTCCGTAAGGCCTACTTATGCTCATCACCCTCCTTTACTTGAAGTAAATTATAGGCTCCTCGTATATCCAGCTTTGTATATATCTGAGCGTTTCCCAGACAGTTCAGTGTTTTCTCGATCACAGGGAGTGGATATCAATTCTTGATCGTCTTGCTGTTGATATCTTGATAATCAATACAGAATCGAAGCCCTTGATCCGGTTTCTTTGCAAAAACAACTGGTGCTGCAATCGGTGACGATGACTGACGAATGAATCCGTCCGACATATTTTTCTCAAGCCATTTCTTAAGAACAATGAACTTGGCTCTTGACATTGAATAAAGGGGGTCCCACGTGGGTGTCTCCCCTTCCTTTAACAGGACTTCATGGTCGACACCTGGTCAATGTGGAGGAAGGCGATCAGCTAAAACTTTCTCAAACAGAGGTAGAAACTCATGATATTGTACGGGAACGATTTCCTCCATGGGTCGTTACTACAAATCTTTGGCCTCGATAGCCTTATTGATGTCATAATGGGATGCTTTAAACACCTTAAGCTTTCCTTTCCTAACTGTTCAGAAGAACAAAGATCCACTAAGCATAACGATATTCCCTCAAGAAGGTCGTTGAGGGCATATCTGTGGTTCAAATATCCCACCAGCGGCGTAGACTGGCTCGGGAGGTTCCTCCGTAACTCCTTGTACCGTAATGGGTGCCTCATGACAATGCGTGGTACAGGACTGTGATCCGAAAGTGACCATGTTGGATGCAAACCGTACCGCAACATCATGCAATTGTAAGCAGGGGATGCCGAGAACAATCGTATAATGTCCCAACTGCGTAACAAACATAGGTAACTGTTCTTTATGATCTCAGATCATCATTCCTACTTTAGCAACATGCGTAAAATCCCCTGATTCTGTAGGTCTTCTGTCGATAACTGCAACTTGTCATTTCTCCTTTATCTCCTGGAGCGGTACTTGAAAATGGCGAGCAAAATCTTGATCCATAAATGCAATGCCTGTAGTTCTGCAATCGATCAGGGCATGTGTGGGTATTTCGTGATTATTCACGGTCAATGTGCCGGTTATTACTAAATGTCTCCCTTCCATTGATCCTTCCAATACCTCCACCTTACTAACTGATAAATGCGAAATTTCAAAACATTTCGAAGCATTTAAAACAAAACTTGTATTGTCAACTGAAGAGCCATCCTCCTTCAATTGACTTGCTCTTTTCCCGATTCCTCGCAACCTGTCCCAGTCCCTACTTCCTTTACCTCATCTCCAGCCGCCTTGAACGTCTGAGCCGTTTTCCTCGCCGCACATTCCATAGCCCTGTGGTTGAACCTGTCACAATACAAACACCTTCCATCAGTAAACCTCTTCGCCCATTCTTCTGTAGAAATCCTCCTCCTGCCTGCGCTGAGATCCGGTCTGGGATATCCTGACACTGGTCCAGCGGGAGCTACTGCAGGATCCTTAGGAAGGGCCGGAGGTCTGGGGGAAGAGGCGAAACGTGTCCCCCCTCCCTTATTCTGTGCCACTTTCTCCGCATGTCATTTCCGAATCTAATTATGCCGCGTCTGACAGACCATCACAAATGCAGGGAGCTCCTCCGGCATATTGCTATACGTCTAGGGGTGTTTCATTTTTTCAGACCATCTCATTCGTAAAGCATTCCGTAAGGCCGAATGATTCCAATCTAGATCCGCAGTGAAAACCTGCAACTCAGCATAGTGCTGAGAGTACTTGTGGGACTTTTGTTTAATCTCCCGCGTTGTCCGTTCGGCGGTGGCTACTCGGTCGGGGTCCCCAAAAGCTGCTTCCAGGAGTTCTATCATGGCTGGCAGGTCATCTAGCCCTATCTCTCCGTCCTCCCGGACTTGTGGCAAAATCTGGCCTAAGGCCACTCCCCTCAGGCAATCCAATGCTTACCGCATCTTGGACTGTTTGTCGGGAAAGGTGGCGGGTTTGTGTCGTATGACCATCTGGAGTTGAGCAATCCAGCCTCTCAACTGAGCTCGATCTTATCCTGGGCAGTCCGGGGAGTTGGGAAACTTCTGTCCTCGGTCTTCGGGTTGCTGGGGGGGAGTTGGGGCTGTCTGAGCCACTCAGGAAAGTGCATAGGCTAACTGCGTCCTCAAAGCTTGGACTTCTTCCGTCGAATGTCTGGCATCCCGTGTCATGGCGTCCAGTTCCTGTCGTAGGTCTTCGTCTGTTGCTGCCGTCCTCGGAATTCTCCTGGCTTCCTCCAGTTCCTTGCTCAATGTCTCCAGGTGTTGTTCGAACGTCGAATGATCGCATTCTCTAGGTAAGAATTGATGTGTCCATGGGTCCGTGATATGGTTCTGTAATGCGATTATCTGTGCCGGGTGATCGCACACCCTCTATACCACGGCCGCGGGTTCGGTGTACTGTGCTACTCTCCTCAGCACCTCCTGTGCTTCTTCGAGCAGTGTCTGTCTCTGCCCGAAGTCGATCTCCTGCAGGTTCCTGTGGACGATTCCTCCTATGATGTCCTGGTCGTCCGCAGATACCAGAGCCACCCGATCGTGCTGTTTTGATCCAGACATCGCAACGAATCAAGCACATCTACCAGTGCCAATTATATGCGTCCATTTCAGAAGGGGTCGGAGTTGGAGGTTCAATCACAATCAAAGGCACCGGCGCAGGTTGTGATGTTGCTGCTGCTGCTGGTGCGTGTCCTTCGGTGGTGTGCATTCCTAAACAAATATGTCGTTCGCACTCACCAGGTAATTCTGGGTCACAATCGAACCAAGCGTGTGCTCCCCAATGCTTAATCCAACGGCTTCCAAACACGGAATCATCCAGCTCCAGGCCTCCCCCCTATGCGGCGGCTTCTGTCTAATAAAAATTCCAAGGAGCAGGGACGTCTGACTGTTCCCAATAGTAAGCAGGCAAGATGAGGTTGTCTACCTCAGTATTCAATAATTCTTCGATGCTCTCGAAGGTGTTCAAAGGTTCAGGTTCAGACAAGGAATATTGAGTTCCGGCAAGGTCAAACCAATTCGTTCGGGAAGAACAGTTACTGTCGTACTCTCACATTGGAATGTGGGGATCAATGTGGGTATTGACGGATATCAAATCCGGTAAGTTGTCGTAACTCGTCAACGCAATCGTCGCAAACGTGAAACCACCGATGATTTGGTCCAAGATATACCCAACTGGTCACAGAAGAAGGTTAGTTACAGTACTTACAACAGTTCGAAGGGTGTAGGCACATGTAATTCCGTAGGATCGTAGCTACACAGATAGCAAATCGAAATATAACTATCGGGAACTGTAAAGTAGTCCCAAGCAAGATCAAAACAAGGAGTCAGACAATGTTGACAATACATTCAATATCAGGTACATTATAGAAGACTCATTCTAAGGTAACGGGTGGGGTCGGACGTAGGTGAGATTGGTAACAGTAAAGTCATATGGTAATCGGGACAAGAGGCTTCAAGATCTGTATTGAGGGAATCAAGACAAGACAATAATCCATACTGGGTCAAAGTCGTGCTTGCTTTGCTATACAAGAGAACAAGTAAAGAGAGAAGAAAGGGGAATCCTCCAACGCCAACAACCTCTCTTTATATACACATCCTCTACTACCATCGAATCAACTCCCATGGTTCGATACACCATCCGAGTATCCAACCGTGATCTTACACACCACCAACACAACTCTTATAAATACAACCACGCCACAACATCCGATCTCGCAACACCTCAATCCACTTCATTATCATAACAAATCTGACCACCTCCATCATCTAACATCCTCACACCATCTACACGTCTACCAAGGTCTACGCCTTTCCGTCACACGAATTCACTCCACACATCGTATAACCATTCCTAGGTAACCTTCAATGCATCACTCACAAACCCGAGCCGTGACACTAATTGTAGATAACAATGATACTCAAAAATCCTGTTCCTTTCAATTGGTGCTCGTCATCACTGTCAGGCTTGCTCAGTAAACTGCTGTCATCTGCAAAATGGATGTCAGCCACATCACCACGCAGCAGATAGTGTACTAACCAGTGGATGTTCCTTCATTGGTCAGCAAGTCTGGAATAAACACATCATCGTGCTTGCGATCCTTGGCATATGCATCAAGATTGAAAAATTGAATGTAGGGCAGAGGATTATGTATATACACATATCCAGGCGGCACACCTTCAATTTCGGAACTTTGAGCTCCTTCTTTACCACCAGCCAGCGCAGGTGGCGTTCTGGGCGAAGGTGTCGCCAGATCTGGAGGATGTGCACGCGTTCCTGTCCCACTCATGTGTGTCTGGGGATTCTTCCCTGTGCCATTTCGGCTAGGAAGGCAGCCATCAGTCCAATTTTCACCAACCATTGTTGGGTGTCTGTTCATTGCAGCCTTCACCTTTCTATGCCCAGGAAACTCAACTACCCGCCTCTGATCTTCTCGGACTTCGGCCAGAGGTTTCGTCCGCAGGTGTCGCGTTTCCTCCATTGCAGTGTGCGAACACCCTCCTTTGGCAATTTTGGCCATATTCAATGCAAGGCGCCTGTTGGACTGTTCAAGCTGTACCTGACCTCCTTGCCTTGCCATAGATGGAGACATGTTGAAAACCTAGAAGAAATTGGTTCCTGCGTCTAAAAGAGCGAGTAGCCAAATATGTCCACAACATATGACTCTGTAGCCTCCTTGAAGGGCTTTAAAGCCTGTTTCGGCCACTCTCAGGGACTCTTATCATGAAATTTGTCAACCAAAATACCAGGACTGACAACAACATGTTGTTCGATTTCGCGGACTGTGCGGACACAGACCTTGGTCAACCATGGAGGTTTCCCATTACAGGCAGAGATAAATTGGTCAAGTAGCTCTCTATGTATACCAGCTTTGTGTTGCAATGTTAGTTGACTGCCATGAACCATGATATGGATATACTCACACCTGATTGCATGCTGCTTCTTCTTCTTGCTTCTTTGGGTTTTACAGATGATCTGTAAAAGTGCGTCCAAGGGAATATTTTCGGTGGCTGCATTGGCAGCATTGCTGTGGACTACATTGTGTCTGCATTGCTGCTGCATCTCAGCAGGAGGCGCATTGGATAAAGCACCTGTTGTTTGGCTCGATTCGGATCCCCTCGCAGCTGGCTGAGGTTTTTGTGGAGCCATGACTTGCTTTTGTGGAAACAGAGTGGAAGATGATAACAAAACGAAGTAGGAAGTCCTGAGGAATATATAGTTGACTTCAAGTCAAAAATGAATGAGTGGCAGCCAACTTGCACATTCTATGCAAGAGGAATCCTACAGCGGATAGCTGCAGGTTGCAGGGGTTTCTGAACATCTTGCGATTTGTAATAAGTCGGTCTAATGGTATTTTTTTGTTTACCGGGATACATTGTGGTGAACAACAGCTGAAATCTCATGTTTGATAGATGTGAAAGGACATTCTTCGACGGAAAGGACTTCTGGTGATGTTTGTCGCCAGGAATCACCGGGATGTTACACGAAACAGACGCTAAGCATCACGTCATACTATTTGGTTAGCATTACTATTTCCAATAAAGTGACGGTCAAAACGCAGATTTTGGTTTGTTCAAGTTGATCAAACATACTATCCTTGACATAAACGACACAGCTTGCCTCCATGTGGTCCATATCTTGCAACATCCAACATCTTGCCCAACACCAAAGTCAACTCAGGATGCAATGGTCATTGCTCGGAAAAAGAACCTTTCGCCTCTTCCAGAGGGCAAATACGACAAATCGACCAAGGTATCAACACAACAACATCATCAAGTGTAACAATGCAAGAGTTGCTTGGAGGCAGAATGGGTCAGAGCATGGGGAGAATGGCACAGCTTACAGTCCAACAAGAAGCTTACAGCATTGAAAACACGAGAAATGCACATTTTGGGCAACTAAGAGAAAGACAAATGCATCGAGGATTATGCGGATAGAGAGACCACTGTGGCCAAAAACGTAAGTTGAAGATGCAGAGATGGCAGTTATGCCACAGCAGGAAGATATGAGACATGCTGAAAAGTTGGGATCGACAACCAGAAAGCCTGAAATATCATTTGAGGAGATATTCTATGCTGTTGGGGACAGTCTGAGTGATCTTGCAAGTTTCGATGATGAGCAGGATGGAGAAGATTAGGTAGATGATGAAGAAGAGACAGAGCTTTGCAACCTGAATGAAGATGACAAACCTGGCTGGGTGATGGGCACAATCTCTGACACAGTCCAGCAACACACGGAGAGATTTAGGCTGAAGCAGATGAGGCTTCTTGAATTGACAAAACTGGAATGGGGGTACCCGGCCGACTCCTTCTGTGAGAGATATATCAAGTATGGGACGGCAGAATTCACCCTTCCAGGCATTGTCATCCCCCAAATGGACACAACTGCAGCCAGACCATCTCCACCGGCATTGGGAGATGTTATGCAGACTCTTGATATTGACCTGAGACAATTACGGATGCCGCATGCGACTTCTCGACCAGGAAGTAGTCAATTGAGGACGGGTTCCGCACGACCACAGTCATACGAACACACAGCATCTCTCCCGCCTGAAGAGGCGCCCGACTCATCACCGAACAAGCCTTCAAAGCATGATGAATCTGTAATCTTTTACCCCTGCATACAGCATCCCAAGCCTGTTACCAGGCAGAAATTGGATTCGGACGAAGAAATGGTGGTGGCTCCAGCCGAGCCGGAGGAATAGAAAGCCAAATAGTTAGATTTGACAATGTATCTCAGTGAAAAGCCATTTGTGTACCTATTTTGCCAACTGTCAGCTATTTCCGGATTTCAGTGACCAAATTGTGAGACAGGATAGTTTGTCAGTGCATTTGCAAGAGTCATACAGGCCATGCGAAAGTTCGAAACTACAAATCAAGTAGATAGATGACCAACACACTGGATATGGTCCTCCCTGTTACGGTTAGGTGAGAAAGTAAAACCCAAATTAGAGACAAAATCTACTAAAAAAATTGAAGTCAGTGATGTCATACGTGTCATAGACAGAGCAGTCAATGCCCAATCCGAAACCAGATCAATGACAGCCGTCATGCTGCATTAATTCATGCATCAAACTGCATAACTCTCCACTCAGAACTGCTGCACATGGTCGAGATTTTGAAAATTGCTTATGGAATATCATGGGAATGGAGGAGGAAGAGTTGGATATGGAACTGTGCGGAAGTCGAGCCCATTTTGTCACAAACTAGTGGATGGATCTACATGCCATAAATTGCAGGCCAGAAGCGTTGTAATGAGATGGGCCTAATGCATTCATAGCTCAGATAACATGAATAGTGGTGGCTCAGAAGGTGAGAGGCCGCGAAGCTTTTGGATGCAAATTATTATACATCGAAACGATATATTGGCTGTCAATAATGACGGTATCCATTCTGTGTACAATTGGTGAGCATCCAATTACTGTTATTATGTCATTAAGGTGAGCGTCAATGGAGCGTCAACGATTTTTGGTCTTACCCCTTCGGCAGTCACAGGGCTGCGTAGTCACCTCCTTCCAAAGAGGAAGTACTGGCCTTCTTCATAGGTAAAAGGGAAAGCGACCTGCTGGTTGCCCCATCCTAGAAATGAGCGTCAACGGATGATGAACAATGTTTGGTTGTTTGTTGTTTATTCATACAATATGAACTCCTACTAGAGTATGACAATACAATGTTTGGTCTTCAATCATGAATAATCACTGGGCTGTAGAACGGCATTAACCCATAATCATCGAATTGGCTGCCCTTATGGGCAAACATGCTTGTGATGATAGGGATACAACATCCTAAAAATGAGCATCAACTGAGCGTCCATGATGTTTGGTCTTGCATCATGGATTATCTAATGGCTATGCAATGGTGTTGACCCATAATCATTGTATCGGCCGGCTTTATGAGCAAACATGCTATTGACAATATCGCTACTACAGGCTCAAACCAAGCGTCAACCGAGTGTCAACAATTTTTGGTCTTGCATTATGGATAATCAAATGGCTATGAAATGATGTTAACTCATAATCATAGTATCGGCCGCCTTCATGGGCCAAAATGCTAGTGATGATTTTGCTACTACCTCCTGAAACTTAGCGTCAACAGCGTGTGAATGATGTCTGGTCTTGCATCTAGGATAATGAAATGGCTAAGTGATGGCGTTGACCCATAATTGAACTATTGGCCACCTCTCCGGGCTTCAATACTGGTGATGGTATCGCAACCACCTCCTAATAGTGAGCGCCAATGGAGCATCAACTTTTTTTGCCGGAGCTCAGTAAGCTACACAGCAACAAACTGCACTGCGTTGTTCCTAAATTGACTTACTAACGGCCAGTCTTTTCACCATGTCTTTGTATCCCACTTCACAAATCTGCATGCAATGTCTCACAGGTCTGACATTTTTCTTGCTTGAAGCTCTAGAGTCAATATTGAAGAACCAGCTTCCTTTTTACTATAACATTACTTTTGACATTCTTGCAAGTCGAATTACCCATCTTTCAAATTGCACCCATGATGCTGGATTGAAAATCTTTAAATACCTCATTGTTGGAGGTTATGATATCTTCCCAAAATGAATGTGTCTGTATTTGCCATTTGATTGTTCTTACTTTGCAAATTATGTTTGATGCTTTGTGAGCTTCGATGAATGTAGGCTTGTTGTGACCTATTGCTTGGAATAATTCTAGGCACGCGCCTTCCTGGCGATTCTATTTACACTGCAGAATGGAGGAGAACGGCAGCCCTGGCATCATATGTATCGTTTGTCATCAAGTTCTTCGCCATCCATCAGAACATGCGACCAGCTCATTGGGGAAACACTTGCTGCCAAAATCGCACATCACAGAGTGATATGAATTAACAGAGTCAGAAGTTACCCAATTGACTTGTTCAATGGTCGATGAAACAGCTGTATCGATACTGACAAGGCAAGGAAGTCGAGGAATTGCAATAGTAAGTTTGCAAAGCCAATTCAAATTTCACATTTAGGTTTTATCTATATTGACCGAATTGACAAACAAAATGCTCCAAACAGGCAGCGAAGGACTTTCAAACTGCCCAATTCCACCAAGGAACCTGGAATCACTGCCTCATGTTGGGATTAGTTTCAGCTCACGTTTCATGGAGTTCTATACCATACCTTGAGTGACGACAGCAGTATAATTCATTAAGATGCGAGTTGGTCCTACCATCCGCTGGCATGCTAAGAAACATTCGCTGGAGGGAATACACCATGTCAGTGTATGGTATTGAGAAGCAATTGCCACCAAGAAATCACGTTGGTTTGGCTCTAGACTGGTGGACATCCACCAAAAGGTTAGCCCTGACGTCGGTCATTGGTCACTACATGAATCGAAAATGTGACTTGAGACAATTACAACTCACTTTTGATGAAGTTGATAGCCTATTGTTTTGATATTTCGGAAGCTAATTGAGAATGATACATGAATGATCAACAGATTGGAGAACGGTTAGCTGTACAATTGAAAGAAGTTCTCGATCATTTGAGCTTACTAACAGCCCTTTACAAGGAATTATGACTGATGACACTTCCTCGAAATACTCGATGACTCGCAAATTATAATCAACCAGTGGGGCCTCTGGAATCAAGTGGCCTACTTTGAGATACAATATACCATGCATGGCGCATGTCATTCAGCTTGCTTTAGGTGCATTCATGAGCAGTCTGGATGTAAAAGGCTGTACCAAGTCTTCGGAAGCCCATGAGCGCAATCAGCACTTTGGAGAGAATGAAAGTATAGACATAGGAATGAGTCAAAGACTTCTTAAAGAGGGCAATGCTAGAATCCACAAGGTGTTGGCCATGAGACCAGGTATAGCGCTGATAATTGAGAAAGTACGTCTTTCAAGATATTTTGAAAGTCCTGAAACTGCCCTTCATACAGCAGCGACTGCTTCCTGTATTGATTAGACTGACACCCGGTTGTAGAAATGAGTTCATTGACAGTCGAAAAGCCGATGTATGAATTGCTGTAATACCTATTATGGATTTGAAGACACGTTGGAATTCAGAACTGGAGTTGCATGAGCTAGCCTACCGAATACAAGAATTCACTGGAGAGTGACTCAATTATCCACAATCCAGTGATTACTACCCGCTCTTCACGACTCAGGATGAATGGACTATCGCCAAGTACATTATGGAAGTTGTAAGGTCATTCTGGTACTGGACCAGGTGGATATCGAAAAGGCACACAGGTATTCTGCATCATGTTTTGACTGTGCACAATGATATGCTCGATCATATGGATGGTGTTATGCGAGCTTGAGCTGAGATGATGACTCAATGGAAGGAAGACATATAGTTCGCCGTGAAGTGTGCATGACCGAAGCTGTTCAAATATCATGCTAAAGTGACTCCAACGACAGGTATGCTTCCGATTTCAACACATATCTTGGATCCTTTCTGGAAGTTGCAATCATTTAGGAAGTGGGATAAGGGAATGAATATTAATCCTGAGGACGAGACTTCCTATACTACTTAATACCAGTAGGTGTTGCTGAAGTATGTTGCGAATGAATACTGTGCCAAACATTGACGTTTGCCCGTCATTAAACCCGAAAGTGTACTGAGCTACAATCTCTTCTCCTTCCCAATGGCTTCTAGATCTGGTTAATCTGCTTATGATCGATATGATTTGTCTAGCGATGATGAAGAATACCTAATGCCTAACTGTGCGGCCGAAATGACGCCCGGACGAAGCGATCACACAGCATGCTTATTGACAGCCGCAAGGCTCTATTTGGATTTACCGCTTGAAATACCACCGAACTGGGGGCAAATTTATCTGAATCTTAACGATTACCACTTCAACCTTATGGAGATTAGCTGTACATTTTGGATACTGGAAATCACCAACTGGTGTCGTCAACAACAGGAAACGCACTCAAAGTATGCCAATCTCTCCAATGTGGCATGCAATGTATTCTCTATCATACCATGTGGTGTCGGAGTGGAGGCCAGATTTTCCCCTGGGTGAGACATTATTGGCTGGAGGCAGTCAAAAACCACAGGCCAGACTGTTCACAAAAAATTCGTCATAAGGCAGTGTGGTCGAGCCTATAACAGGATATTGGCAGGTGATGACTCACCATAGGATACAAGGAATGCTGAAAAGGACTTGGAAATGAAGAGAGAGGCGGAGGAGAGGCAATTGCACAGAATGGCCAAGGTCCATAACCTTTTGAAGATGTGGCAGGGTAGCCAAAACCTATGTGCTACACAGAAGGAATCTCACGCTCAAAACAAGCAGATGACAGCTGCAGTATACATTTCAGATACTGAAGAGATCATCAAAGTTTCCTGGTCAAACTTGCAACATGATGGTGCAGCTGCATTGAAATTGTTGGGAAGATCACCTGTCCCACCAGCTTTGTCGGCAAAGGACTATCTTGGAGGATGAACTCAAGTATTGAATGTGCGCCGAATTAACAGAATCAACTGCCACCAGCGGAATGTGATCAAGATAGTGCACCTGAAAGTATTTCAGACACCGCAAATTGGCTTGACTGGAATTGGGACTTGGATAATCCAAATGTCAGTGAAGACAACTGGGAGGAGGATGATGAAGCCGACACAGAGCTAGACTATGGTATCAACGATCCGGAAACCACAGAGCGACAGGATATGAATGCCGCACTGCCTGTATCCGGATTGATGTGGCCAATACAGTGGACAAAGACCAAGGCTGAAAAGGTGTTGATGACGGTTAATACAATGGAAATATAGAGGAATACTGAGAACGGAAAAAAGTACATCAGAATGCGTCAATGTATTTTCACAATGTTCTTTATGTTGTTTGACCGAGAATTTCATCTAGAGAAATATTAGGGGAGAATATTGAGCAGTCGCATGAGAATATTGGTTAATAAACTGAACCATTGTGGGCAAAATGATTCATTTGGCAAGATGTATAAATTGTAATAGAATGAGAGCAACCAGTGCAAGAATATCACTGGGCTTGGCTTTAACAAAGGGCAGTGTCTCGATCTGGCAGAAAGGCAATGAATAAGGTCAAATAATTATGACTCGAATTATTGATGGCAGCAGATTGTTATTGGACAATACATTGAAATGAATGTCTATGGAGTGTCAACAATTGTTTCATCTTGTCAGTACGGTAATCAAAATGTGATTTGGTTGCTGGTATGCATTACCATCGTATTGTCAGCCTTGATAGGCAAATGTGAAAGTGACACGGTCACTGCCCCATTCTGGAAATGATCGTCAACGGAGCATCAACGATTATTGGCTTTGCATCTTGCATATCCTCAGTGGCGATTGGTTGCAATCATGCGTCACAGAGGTACTGGCTTCCTTCAGATGCAAAAACAATAGCAACTGGCTCCCTGCCCTATCCTTAAAATGAGCGTCAACAGAGCATCAACAATTTTGGGTCTTGCATCCTGGGTGATATCTCTGGTGAATGGTTGCAAACATCGATATGTCAAGTATTGGCTGCATTTGGAGGCAAAAACCATAGCGATGTACTACCAGCCCCATCCTGAAAATGAGAGTAAATGGTTTGTCCACAATTTCTGGACTTACATCTTGCGTAATCCAACTGGCGATTGGTTGTAAACATCCATACCTCGTGCTTATCCATCTATACTTACTCACTCTCACATCCAACTATACTTCTCTACCATTAATGTCTAGTTAAGTATTGGCATACCTGCCGTTATACAATATTTATTTTTCAGTTTTCAGATACATTTTGCACATGATTATATACAAGTTGTTATCTCTATTATCGCAAAATGCCACAACTGACAGCATGCAAAAGCTGGTGTGGCAATTTACCATGAATTTTCTAACTTAGATATCTAACAAAGAAGCCAAAGTGCAATTGTATGTGGCTAGTAGACATTCAAGTATGGAAAAGATAAAATCTCCTGAGGGCTGGGTAACCCCTATGCTTCCACCAGGAGTTACAAATCTTTTTGAGCTGGAATCGATGATGAGAGGTATTAAGGGAATTGAGATATTACAACTGCCATGGATAGAGTCCTGAGGAATGGTCTTTATGAAAACCCTACAGGGCGCAAGCACTACTCTATCACTCAATCTGTAATTGCAGGGATGTGAAACATAATACAGAAGCAGTGAATGATGCTCGACAAAGCCATCCAATATGATACCTGACTACGAGTGCACAATACAGAACTGAAGGAAGCAATCCGGAAATACCACAGAGAGCCAATCAACCCTGAGGCGATATGTATAAAAATGTTCCCAATGACTCATTCAGATCAGTACTACAGTGTGGCAGAGGAGTTTGCTATCTTCCATGACACAGTATGATGTATCTCGCAATCCCACCTGCAGTTGATTCTGTACTGTGATTCCAACAATGATTCACATTTCCTGAGGATAGTCAGCACATCAGAACTCAGCTAAGAGACAGATAAGGATTTCTGATCAGGTGGAGTGGGTTTGAAATCGATAGAGAGACTGAGATCCCAGTCTGATTGCTGAAGAGGTCGTGAGGGATGAAATGTAGAAGATATACAGTGATGAAGATAGAAAACCTAATGTAGCAACAAAGTGTATAAGCTACATTATCCAAGCAGTGAATAAACTGGTGAGAGTCTATGCTAATTGAATCAAAGCAATTGGAGAGCTACAGGATGGCTTCTGCCAGACAACCAGAATGATTAAAAAACACTTTATGCAGGCTAAGACCAAGACCAAAGGCTAAGATCAAGCAGTTAACCTCTAAGGATGGACGATTTGACTGTATCAAAGAGCTTCTTGATTGAGCCACAGATCCAGAGTTGAAGTCAGATGGCAATTAGTCACTTCAGCATTAGCCACATCAACAGCACATTCAGACAGGTGAAATATCTCAACACGGAGGCAAGATATGCAACTTCTACTGATTCATATCTAAGCTTGCCAAAGCACCCTAGCATGAACATTCATAGTCAGACAAGGATGATAAATGCACTGCCAAGCCTGAAGTCTTGCCAGAGATCTTTAAACCAAGGACTTGGAAGGAAAACCAAGATATTGCAGGTCACTAAATTATAAAACATTCTGGTGCATGACATATACAGGTCCCAAATTGTCTAATCACCTGGCTCCTCCATGAGATGGCAAACCAATCACACTCCAGTGCTGCTTTGACCATCAAAAATGACAAAACCAGCATCTATCACCCAGTATGTGGCTTGCGAAGAGACAATGGAAGAATTATTGCTTGGATGCCAGTTATTGCAAACAGGGGTGTTGATGGCTACATTAGAGGAAATACAACATTGTCAGAATTACCTAAGGCATAGGGTTGCTATCAAGAGCCTGAAAGCTCTCATCTCAAGTGGATATTGGTTAAGAATGGAAAGATTGGATTGATCGCACATAATGTGAGGAGTTGATAAACAAGATCAATTCGAAGATTCGAAAATAACAAAAGACCTTACAGATTGTGGCGCCCTTGGCATGTGCATGGGTCCACAACTTGTTAGCAAACTCAGATCCCACCACAAAGCACCACACTCCACAACTTCCAGCCGTGCAGGTCATGTGATTGTGCACATGAGGGTGTGCAACAAGATGCCAATGGTAGTCTAATACATGGATATCTTAGCACCTGTCCACCAACTAGAGGTAATAGCTAGTAGAATGAGAGCATATAGTCTAGAACCGGGATTACTATTGTTTATGTGCTGCAAGCCAGGGATAAATTGGGCAGCCAGTTGATTGTCAACTTTAACAACTGCAAGCAGCAAATGAGAGGCATGCTGATTAGCTATGATAGTGCAGCAGTATGATCATTGGGATAATGAAAGTACAAATGTATAGCAAATAGATATTAGTGGGGGTATGCTGGCAATCAACACATTGATGGAGATCATTGTGGATCTGAATGGAAATGTCAGGCAGAATGGTAAGCATGATTCTATACCAGACACAGATTTATTTGGTGCAACTGCATCAGATGGTCCCTTAGCATGTAATGAGGCCATCAAGTCATCCCCCATTATACTTAATCAATGAATATCTTCCAGATAGAATAATATCTACAATACTTGGTACTGGCCAGAGAAAGCAATATGGAAACAAAGTTTCATCCAAGCTGATGATAGAAGTTAACCTGATATTGCATTATACTACTGCCTGCATGTATGTGCAATGCATTGTCAAATTACATATATAATATACAGCGATTTTCTTGGTGGCAAGGAACTATTTTGGAATTGATTGAATGGTATTAATAGTTTACAGATATGTGGTCTAGCTATATCAGAACATACTAGTATGAACTCTTGTTTAGATACTTTTTTGGGTCCTATGGTAGATAATCAACCAATTGTTAACAATACTGTATGCTGCAGCTGGTGGAATTTCAGAGTGAATACTGGCAATAATATAAATTTCATTTAAAATAAACACTGTTGGTATGCAATAGACAAAATATCATGGATAAATCCTGCTGTTGAATATATGGACTGCCTCCCTGATGTATAGCATATGGCTTCAGCTGAGTTGATGAATAATCTCCCTAAAATGATGCTTACACTAGACTCAGCTGGCGATGCCAGCTGAGTGTGTATGCATGTGTACAAGGCATATTCTGAATGCTGTATATAAGATTATTAATGTACCTTTACTTGAAAATACAAGTATCTAGCAATGAGTACATCAGCAACAACCGTTGATTCAGTCAGGAACACCCAGGTGTACCTGATGGCTCCGACAGCTCTGACAAAACCTCATACTCTCTGACGGAAAATCACACGCTTCCCGTCATGCAGGTGATGGGTCGTGTGATATACTTACCTCCATTACTTTGCGTCTGGAATGTGGTGGCGTATATGCACCATCAGTACGACACGTGTGTTACACTATTAGTAGGGGCTCCAGTTTTGATGCAGCCATTTACACAACGCCTGCCGATGTCTATGCCTTTCTCCAGCCGAGTACCACACCTTACCTCTCCGCTATTGCTATGTAGAGGAGGCTGCACTCTCCCTATCTATGGTGAGGTTGGAGGTGTTGTCACTTATTACGATACAGTCTTTGCTTCGGATACATTGCTTGCCATTGCACTGGTTTCGCCATTATCATATCATACAGGTCTGACATATACTGTCCAATCTTCACACTCTGTAGTACTATGCCCTTAGTCCTCCAAATTTTGTGTTGATCCTTCATCGGCTTGCGATGCTTCTGCCTTTTCATCCGCAGCCGCATCATTGCCATTGTCGCCCTCATACCTGTTGACATCACCGGTTCCCAGGTCAAACCTCCCAAGTTCAGTTGCAGCCGGTATTCAACGGCTGTTAGTGGGGATGGCACCATGCGTGTCGCTTTTGTCACCTCCATATTTGTAATCCCCCTTGCCCCCTGGCATCCCGCAATGCAGGTCGTCATCCATGGAATTGTTGTTTATTGGGATGTTTAGGTTGGTGCTGCTGATCTGAGGCCTCTCAAGCGCCACTGGTCAAATAGTCAAGAAGAATAGCATTGTCAACACGCGCTGCATCTATGCTGATGACCACAGCAGGCGTTGGGTTCTCCGCTTGTTGGATCTGACGCTTGACTGTAGCATGAGTGATTTTATACACCCTCTGTTGGTAGCTTTCCGGTAGAGTGATCCAAGGATTCATCAAGAATGTATACGTGTCTGGAATGCCAGGCGAGGTTAACAACTTGTGACCCATTGCAACGCAGCAGGATGTGTTCTTACCACCATCATTCTTGTAGTTGAAGTAGTTCAAAAGATCAGGTCTCACCGCTTTCAGCTTTGACTTGGAAGCTTTCGGATGGACACCATTGTTCTGTTGCCACTCCAGGAAAGCATGGTGCAACGCGATGCAGGTACACATGATCACTGGCGAGGGTATATGACCATCCTTGTCGTTAATCATGGAATTATGAAATCCATCAGCATACTTACCACGGTTATTCGCCTGATGATAAAATCTGATGTAGATAAACCCTGGGATTGCTTCCACCAGGACATAAAGTGGATGCTGGCCATTCGTTAGCAGCTTTGGACTCTCTCTGCATTGGATCTGGACCGTGTACACCACCTTCCACATGCTCTGCTACAGGAAAAAGATACTTAATGTCTGCCAGAAGGGAATCAATGAATTCCAAATCCTCTGCATTGGATTCAAAGTGGTGGAGATCATGAAGTGCTGCAATGTTGCCCCTTGCTGATTGAATAAGATGGGATTCAACCTTATCGACTTGTGCTCAAACCTGGTACCAGTTTGAGTGTGTAATATCCAATGTGTGCCGTTGCTTCAGCGCACATCTTTCAAGATCTTCTTTGTGCATGCTTCAAATGCTAGGGACCAAATGTTGTGTTGCTGCACCGCAGTGTTACAGTACTTCTCAATCATCTGCCAGGGTGGGGCTTCAGCTGATGCTTTCGCAACGTGTCACCCTGCATAAGTTACCATCTCCAAGTCGCTTGCACTCATAAACGGCCGTCTGTGCCACATGTCGAGCTCCAGGAGTCTTCCTGTTGCAAATACAAAACACTTCATGTCTGAGTGACCAAAACTGTCGATGCTGTGACTGCCAGAGATGACTGATCGAGGTGTAGACACCGCCTGCAGTTGCAATTGCCACAGCCTCTGTCGCTGATTCCTATCAGCAGCTCGCGTTCGCACTGGATTCGTAATGATCGCATGGGCTTCTTGATTAGGGATGGTGGTAGGCAGGTTTTCAAGACCACTGAGAGGAGTGGGAATGCTAGCAATGCCGGATGCGAGTCTGGAAACAACCCGACGCATTGAGTCTGTCTGTGATGTTCCTCTGGGTGCCGATATGCTACCACCAATTGTTCCTGGCATGGTGGTTGGAGTATTTATTGACTGTAGCAGTATAGCAGATGGGGTGGAAGTCACAGGTTGGGTGATATCTGCAACGCGAGAATTGTTCAGCGAAGATGAGGTAATGGAGTTCTGACCTTGAATTGGAGAGGATCTGGGACTCCCTGCTGGGGAGGAATCCCTCTCCCCGGCCAGTATAGAAATGCGTCTCTTAGCATGGGGCAGTTGAGAATCCCCTGAAGGCCCATCCTTCTGTTACTTCTGACGATTCGCAAGACTTCGAACATTTTGTAAGGCCAAAGACGTCCCAGGGTGATGGCTTTGGGAGGGCATAGTCAGATATAGATGTTTGAAGTTAAGAATGTAGGCATACTTTTCTGTGCATGCATATGCAACGTCAGGCGAGGTAGGCTCCTATTTGAGCAACCAGGGAGGGATTCGGAAAAATGGAAGGCACAGTGTAGACTGCCCAGAAGTGTCAACCACTATGGACCGTGACGATACTTGGTGATGAGATCCCTTGAAACCCATTCAATCATGGGGTTAACTGCCATTAGATTGAACTCAGATTAAACTCAGCATTGATATTCACCATTACAGCGACATGTGATGGTTTATTTGTGCCGCTTGCAGGGTGTTTCTCAATTCTTGGCGCAAATATCATTGTATGGCACTCATTCTTTGCGCATTACTTTGAACCATCAATCCTGTATATCTTCAGCTTCCCGGTGGAAATCCGCCTTTGGCCGAGCTGAAAGCATCGCTTAGTGAACTGTGACATATTGTCTATCCTATGTAGTGTTAGCAATGGGTCCGGGTAACCCGTCAGGGGTCAAGGTTTGGACTAGAAAAACGGTTCAGTTAGGTTGCAGAACCGTCCAAAAACCCGACCCGCTGCTTCTTGGCAGTCCACACCCGGACCAGTACCCGTCAACCCGCAGGTTTCGCCGGGTTTGGCTAGACCTGTCGTATCCAATCTCCGGTTCTGCGTTTCGCGTCTTTCTATTCATGGTCGCATTCAGATATCCCACTGTTAATTGCACAATATCGACTATGGTACTGCATTGTCATTTTCTGATGTATTGATAACCGTCATATAGCAAACAAGTAGAGAGAGACGCTGCCTGCCCCATTCTGAAATTGAGCGTCAATCGAGCATCAACAATTGATGGTCTTGCATCTTGGGTAATCTAAGTGGCGCTTGATCACACGTATCCATAAACAAGTGATTAGCAGCCTTTCTGAGCCAATAAGCAAATGATATTCCCGCAATAGCCTCCTGAATAGTAACAACTAATTTCATTTACAAAGGTGCAACTAAGTGTTCACGAGCGTTTTAGACTACAAAAATGGCCAAAACAGAGTAAATGGACTTGAAGAGCCGCAGCGTGCTTCGATACACCATAATCGAAGGCCCAAGATTGTCGAAACTCCGTTGACGCACATTTTCATGATGGGGCAGGGTGCGTGATGGTTTCCTCTTTGCCTATAATGGATGGCAACACTTCAATTATGTGTAATCAGTACCAAATCGCGTTTGTATTACCCGACTTACAGGACCAAAAATTGTTGACGCTTGGTTGACGCTCATTTTCACGATGGGACACGGAGCGTCTCCGTTTCTTTTTCATGTATAAAGGTTGTCAATACTGTTGTTATGCATAACCACTACAAAATTACTTCTTTATTACCAGACAAACAAGACCTAAAATCGTTGACGCTCTGTTGACCCTCATCTTCAAGATGGGGCAGGGAGCGTGTCGCTTTTTCGTTTGCCTATAAAGGGTGTCAACACTACCAAAATGTGAACTCCCTGTCAAATGGCATTTGTATTACCTGACGTACATGACCAAAAATCATTGACGCTCTGTTGACGCTCATTTTGAAGATGGGGCAGGGAGCGTTTCGCTTTCTTTTTTGTGTCTAAAGGTTGTCACTGCCATTGTTATGTATAACCACTACACAATTACTTCATGATTACCAGACTAACAAGACCTAAAATTGTTGACGCACTGTTGATGCTCATTTTCAAGATGGGGCAGGGAGCGTGTTGCTTTTGTTTTTGCCTATAAAGGATGGCAACACTCCCATTATGTATAATCACTACCAAATCGCATGTTTATTACCCGACTTCCAGGACCAAAAATCGTTGATGCTCCATTGACCCTCATTTTCAAGAGGGGACACGGAGAGTTTCGATTTCTTTTTTGAGTATAATGGTTGTCAATACTGTTGTTATAAATAACCATTACGAAAATACTTCTTAATTACCTGACTTACAAGACCAAAAATCATCGACGCTTCGTTGACGCTAATTTTCAGGATGGGGCAGTGAGCGTTTCGCTTTCTTTTTTGCGTCTAAAGGTTGTCAATGCTGTTGTTATGTATAACCACTACAAAGTTACTCCATAATTACCAGACTAACAAGACCTAATATCGTTGACGCTCTGTTGACGCTCATTTTCAAGATGGTGCAGGGAGCGTGTTGCTTTCTCTTTTGCCTGTCAAGGGTGGTAACAGTTCCATTATGTGTATTGACTACCAAATCGCATTTTTATTACCCGACTTACAGGGCCTAAACTCGTTGACGCTCCGTTGACGCTCTTATTGCCATGGGCCTAAGCGCACTATGGAACCATTCCTTTTGGCATACTATATCAATAATGGTCTTGTGGCAGCTGTTCTGTGCTGTTCATGTACATTCTCCTTTCTAACTACATTTTCTTTTAATGATGAATATAAATATACCCTTTAAAATATACTTCAAAGTGTCCGCTAATTGTAGATCATGATAACACTCAAAAATCCCGTTCCCTTCAGTCAACTCTCGTCTTCGCTGTCATGTTCACTCAAAAGCCTGCTGTCGTCTACAAGATGGCTGTCAGCTGCATTACCACACAGCTGATAGTGTACTAACCTGTGGATGGACCTTCATCAGTCAGCAAATCTGGAATAAATTCTTTATCGCGCATGCGATCCTTGGCATATGGATCAAAATTGAATAATCGAGCGCTGGGAAGTGGAGTATGTATATAAACATATCCGGGTGGCACACCCTCTGTTTCGGAGCTTTGACTTCCCTCACTGTCATCAGGCGGTCAAGGTGGCGTTCCGGGCCTCGGTGGTGCCGGTCGTGGTGGAGGTGGACCTGTGCCTTTGCGACTCCAGCGAGTCTGTGGATTCTTTGCCATACCATTTTGGCAAGGAAGAAAGCCGTCCATTTGATTTTCCCGAATCATTGCCAGGTGTCTTTCTATCGCAGCCTTCACCTTGTTTTGCCAGGGGAACACAACACCCCACATCTTCTCTTCTTGAATTTTGGCCCGTGGTTTCTTGATTAGTTGTTGCGTTTCCTCAATTGCGGCGCGCGAAAACCCTTCTTTAGCCAGTTTGGACATATTCAAGGCATGATGCATGTCGGAATGTTCAAGCTGTACCCGACCTCTCTGTCTTGCCATAGTAGCTGACATGTTTGAAACCTACAAGAAATCAGTTGCTGCTTCTAGAGTGAGAATCGGCTGTGACCTCAACCATATACGACTCTGTAGCCTCCTCTAAGGTATTCAAAGCGTTTTTGGTCCATTGCTGGGGACATTTATCACCGAATTCGTCCCCAAAAATCCCAGAACTGACAACATCGTGATGATCAATTTCGCGGACTGTGTGGACAAATGCCTTGGTTGACCATGGAGGATTCCAGTTTCGGGCAGCAATGAATTGGTCATGTAGCTCTCTATGTACCCCAGCTGTGCGTTATACTGTTCGCTGACCGTCGTCTGCATCGATATGGATTGACTATCATCCGATCACATGCTGCTTCTTATTCTTGCTGCTTCCGGTTCTATGTACTATTATCAAGTGTGCGTCCTGGGTCATATTTTCGGTGGCTACAATTGCAGTGTCGCGGTGAACTAACTGGTGTCAGGGTTGCTGCGGTGTCTCACTGAGTGGCGCATTGTTCGAACCGCCTGTCGTCCGGCTTGATTCGGCTTCAATCGCACCTGGTTGAAGTATTTCTGGAGTCACGACTTGCTGTTGTGGAATGGTGAGGAAGATGATCACGAAAAGAAGTGGGAAGTCCTGCAGATGATATAGTCAGCTACAAGTCAAAATGGAACGAGTGACAGCCAACTTGCACCTTCAATTCAAGCTGAATCCGGCTGTGTATAGCTGCACTGGGTATAGCTGCAGGGGATTCCAACAGTCCCGCGATTTGCAGTAAGTCGGGCCGATGTTGCTTGAGTGTTTGCAGGGATATATCGTGATGAACGACAGCTGATATCTCATTTTTGATAGATATAACAAGGACATTCATCAACGGAAAGGACATCTGGTGATGTTTGTCTCAAGACATTGCCCGGATCTTACCTGAATCACACGCTAACCATCAAGTCTTACAGGACGGGTAGCATGCCTATACCCAATGGAGTGAAAGTCAAAACGCTGATTTTGCTTTGTTTTAATTGATGAAACCTACCAACCATGACATTAAAGGCGCAGCTTGCCTCCATGTGGTCCATATTTTGCAACATCCAACATCTCGCCCAACAACAAGGTCAACACAAGATACAATGCTCAATGCTCCGAAAAAGAACCTTTCGCCACTTCAGGCGGGCAAATATGGCAAGTCGACAATGAAATCCACATGACGACATCATCAAGCAAATAAAGGCAAGTGTGGCTTGGAGGCAGACAGGGTCCGAGCGTTTGGAGCATTGCACAGCTTACGATCTAAAAAGAAGCTTTCTGCAGAGAAAAGACGGGAAACTCACTCTTTAAGCAACGGAGAAAAAGAGAAATCGATCAAGGATTATGTGGATAGGGAAATCGCAGTGGCAAGAAAGCGAGTTCAAGACGCCAAGACAGCGATTATGCAAGAGCAGCAACATATGAGAAATGTTGAAAAGGGACGATGCACAACCACAAAGCCTGAAACAACATTTGAGGAAATATTGAATGTTATCAGAGACAGTGTGAGCCATCTGGGAAGTTCTGAAGATGAGGAGGATGGGGAAGATGAGGATGATGATGAGGAAGATACAGAGCTTGGCAAGCTGAGCGACGATGATGAACTTGGCTGGGTGATGGGCACAATCTCCGAAATGGTACAGCACCGCATGGAGAGCTTTCGGCAGAAGCAGATCAGGCTTGACAAACTGACGCAACCAGGATGGGGGGACGCGGCCGACTACTTCTGTGAGAGAGATATGAAGGACTGGATGACTGAATTGAGGGTTCCGGCAGTAGTGAAGCACCAAGCAGACATGACAGCAGCCACACCATCTCCGACAACATTTGGAGAGCTTATGCCGGTTTTTCATATCGTCCCTGGATAATCACAAATGCCGCAAGTGACGTCTCGACAGGGAAGTAGTCAAATGAGGCCGGGTTCGGCGAAACCACAGGCAGACAATCACATTGTATCTCTCATGCCCAAAGCGGTGCCTGATTCGTCACAGTGGGAGATTGCGACGCCAGTTCAACCTGTGAGCATCTACCCCAGCGTGTAGCATCACTAACTAATTACCATATTGAAATCGGATTCAGACAAAGTCAGGGTGACGGCTCCTGCGTCACCGGAGGAATAGATAGCCAAATAGGTATTATTGACGACCTATCATGAGTAAAAGCAATTCGTACCTACTTTGCTATGTGTCATCTTGTTCTGGATTTCAGTGACCAAATTGTGAGACAGGATTATTGGTCAGTGTGTGTGCAAGGGTCGTACGGGCCGTGCAAACGTTCTAGACACCAACTCAAGTAGATTGACGACCAATTAACTGTTCATGCTGTTGCCGGTTACGGTTAAATGATAAAACAAAACCTAAATTTGAGACGAAATTTACTAACAAAGTTTCAGTCAGTGATGTGTTCCGACTCAAAGAAGGTACTGTCAAAGCACATCCGAAACCCGGATGAATGACAGCCGTTAGTCTGTATCAATCCATGCAGCCAACGACATTACTCTCCGCTCAGACCTCCTGCACATGGTTGAAACATCGAAAATTGGTTATTGTACATCATGGAAATCAAGGGAAATGAGCTGGATAAGGAATGGTGAGGACATCGGGCTATAAATATCTAAAAGTAGTGCATGGATTTTTATGCGGTACATTGCCGGCCGAAAGCGCCGAAATGCGATGGACTTACGTCATTCATCATGCAAATGACATGTATAGTCGTGGCTCAGAAAGTGAGATGTCTCGAAGATTTTGGATTTGAACGATAACACATAGACACGGTATACTGGCTGCCAGAAAAGACTGCATGGATTTTACACACAATTGTTGAGCACCAAATGACTGTTAGTGTGTTTCTAAGGTGAGCTCAAAGGTGAGCGTCAACGGAGCGTCAACCATTTTTGGCATTGCATCTTGGAACATCCAGATGGTTTCGCTGCAACATTCATTCATAATCAAACTATAGCCCGCCATTCTATTCAACAATGGTTGCGACAACATTGCTACTATGTTCTAAAAATGAGCGTCAACTGAGAGTCAACGACTTCTGGCCTTGCATCTTGGAAAATGCAAGGGCTGTGCAGTGACATTAAGCCATAATCGAACTCTTGGCCGCCTTTCTATCCAAAAATGCGTTCGACAACCTCGTCACTATGCCCTAACAATGAGCGTCAACGGAGCGTCAACAATTTTAGGCCTTGCATGGTGGAATATCAAGGTTCAGTGAGACTACTGTGATCCATAATCAAACTTTCGCCGGCCTTTCTAGGCAAAAATGTGTTCGACGACCTTGTCACTGCCCTAAAATGAGTGTCAACAGGGCATCAACGACTTTAGGCCTTGCGTCTTGGAATATCATGGGTCTACGGGACTACTTCAATTCATAATCAAACTATCAGCCGCCTTTCTAGGCACAAATGCTTTCGACGAGCTCGTCACTATGCCCCAACAATGACTGTCAATGGAGCGTCAACAATTTTTGGCCTTGCATCTTGGAATATCAAAGGGCTATGGGACTTCTATGATCCATAATCAAACTATCGGCCGCCTTTCTAGGCAAAAATGATTTCTACGACCTCGTCACTATGCCCTAAAAATGAGCGTCAATGGAGCGTCAACAATTTTAGGCCTTGCATGTTGGAATATGAAGGGGCTATGGGACTACTTTGATCCATAATCGAACTATCGGCCGCCTTTCTAGGCTAAAATACTTGCGACAACTTCGTCATGGTGCCATAAAAATGAGCGTCAACGGAGCGTCAATAATCTTAGGCCTTGAATCTTGGAATCTCAAGGTGCTATGAGACTACTTTGATCCAGAATCTAACTATGGGCCGCCTTTCTAGGCAAAAATGCTTACAACAAGATCGTTACCATGTCCCAAAATGAGCGTCAACAGAGTGTCAACAATTTTTGATGTTGCATCTTGGATAATCTAATGGCAATGGAACGTAGGTAACCCACAAGGAACCCATCGGCAGCCTATATTGGCAACAATGCTAATGAGGTTATCGCGGCTGCCTCCTACAATTGAGCACCTGCCGAGGGTCAACAGTTTTTGTGGAGGCTCAGAAAGCTACACATCCTCAGCAAAAAACATTTCTGTCTGGGGGGAATGGCTCCGTCAGAGTGGACGCGCTCCGTCAGAGCCGTCAGAGACACCCCGGTTGCGGATTACTCCGCGCCCGGTGTCAAGACCACGCATCGCGTTGCATAGCGCCCTCCGATCGCAGTTTCGCAGTTTCTTCTCGCCCTGTCAGTCTCCTATTGTAAACAAACAATCTGGCGTTGTGGGCAACTGTGACCATACGTCAGAATGGGTTCATTGGGTACACGCTTGCATCGGGATTGCAATGCAATGGGTGACGCTGCGAAAATCTCTCCTCGCGTTCCTTCTACATTAATCTCGAGGAGCGTAGGAAGAAGGTGACAAGATATGATACTACCCGGCCGTGAGGATCCACGCAATTGCGTGGATCCAAATCTCGGACAGACCGAGTGAGACTAAGAGTTGGGAAAGATAGAGTGTGTATTTTCGTTATATGACAAGATGAGATGAAAATGAGATGCTGTCTATCTACCCCGGGGTCTCCCGAATATATACTCTGCGTCGCTCATTCCACCTCCGTTACTGCTGTATCTCCGTACACCCACCGTCGCTCCTTAAGAATATACTTGGAGGCCGTGATCGAGCCAGTTTTAGAGATGCACTTGGAGGCCGAGATCGAGTGAACTGAGAGATGCACTTGGAGGCCGTGATCGATCCAGTTTGCAGATGCACTGGGAGGCCGGGATCGATCGAGTTTGGAGATGCGCTGGGAGGCCGTGATTGAGAGAGTTTGGACATGCACTTGGAGGCCGAGATCGAGTGAACTCAGAGATGCACTCCGAGGGGGTGACCGAGCGAGTTTGGAGATGCACTTGCAGGGTATGATCGAGCGAGATAGGAGGAGTACTTGGAGGCGGTCGATTTGGAGGGAGGCGCGACGGCAGCTGAGTCTCTATTCATTGGTTAACTTGTAATGGTGGGAATGTAGAGAGTTGAGTACAACATCCGCCGAGAGATGAGAAACTGGCTGGGAGCGGGACACTGTCGATCTTGGGATGATGCTGTACTTGGTGCATGCTGTACTCTGTGTTAACTCATGATTATGGCATGGAGAGATAGAGAGGGATGACTTAACTTCGTGTTCTTAGGTGATGGTAGAGTTGAGCACAAGAAAGAGAGAGATCAGAGGAGATGGGGGAAA